>ERZ1673752.156-NODE-156-length-124966-cov-82.909640_pt1 | contig 124966 bp, 111 predicted proteins | sample MGYA00580195_ERZ1673752 | MGnify/ENA primary metagenome ERZ1673752 (study PRJEB41218, sample SAMN15661744) | gut metagenome | host: Homo sapiens | place: Canada: London | collected 2015-08-20/2019-03-30 | study: EMG produced TPA metagenomics assembly of... | reverse complement strand
CGGAAAAATAGGTAGCGCCAACACAAGCGGACATCTTCGGATGTCCGCTTTTTTTGCTTGGTTCATAAAGTCAACCCCCGGCTCTGCCGGGAGAAACAGAAGGCCTATGGCGAGGGGAAGAGTAGACAAGAAAAAGTCTCCGAGTTAGAGTAAGAAAAAAGGCTTGTCGGCCAAGACTTACAAAAACAAGGAGACTAATTCATGACAAGTAATAAAACCAACGACAAACAAAAGCTTGACTGTGACGGTGATGGCCTGTTTACGGGCGGTAGGGCAGAGAATGTGCGTGAAGAAAATTCGGTGCTCTTTGAGGGACTTGCCAGTAATAGGCCCTTACAGGGCCAGATCAGACCTCAGGCTTAGCCGGAGGTTTTGATTTCGGGTTCCGACCTTGACAGATGCCGCCGAATCCGGTAATATAGTGGCGGAAATGCTCAAGATATTGGAGGGAATGCCCATGGACATTCAGCAGGCGGTGGCGGAGAACATCCACCGCATCCGAAAAGCGCAGAAGCTCAGCATCGACCGGGCGGCGGAGCTGTCCGGGGTGTCCAAGAGTATGTGGGGCCAGATCGAGCGGGGCCTGGCCAACCCCACGGTGTCAGTGCTCAGCCGGGTGGCCCTGGGGCTGCACGTCCCCCTGGAGCAGTTGATCGCCTGCCACGACGACCCGCCTACGGCCCTGTATCGGGCGGTGGACGTGGCCGGACAGCGGCTGTGCGGCGGAAAGGTCATCGCCTACCGGCTGTTCCCCTTTGACCCGGAGTCCCGCAGCGAGTCCCTCCAGCTGGACCTGTTCATCAGCGGCCGCTATGAGGGACCGGACCGGGTCCCCGGCTCCTGGGTGTATGTCACCTCCCTGTCCGGAACGGCGGAGGTCACCACCGGCGGCGAGACCTATCGCCTGGAGAACCGGGACTGCCTGTCCTTCCCCGGCAGTCAGCCCTATTGCTATGAAAACGTCGGCAACAACACGGTCCGGCTTATCCAGCGGATCGTGTATAAAAAATGAGACGTCCCGGCAAACTACGGGACAAGGAGGAGCGTATCATGTATAAGAATATCGAAAAGCAGACCGCCCTGGAGCTGCGGGAACAGGTGGACTATCAGGCCGGTCAGATCATCAGCCGCACCCTGGTGCAGAATGAGCTGATGAGCATGACCCTGTTCGCATTTGAAAAGGGCGAGGAGATCAGCACCCACGCCGCCGGCGGCGACGCCATGGTGACGGTACTGGAGGGCACCGGCCGCTTCACTGTGGGCGGGCAGGAGTTCCTGCTGCATGAGGGCCAGACCCTGATTATGCCCAAGGACATCCCCCACGCGGTCTATGGCCAGGAGCGCTTCAAGATGCTGCTGACCGTGTCCTTCTGAGAAAAGTCCTGAAAAAGCACCGCCGGAGGCGCTGCCTCCGGCGGTCTGTTTTCACGATTCCATGTGCTTTCCCAGGAAGGCGGACACGGTCTGGGCCAGCTTATACTCCCCCTCGCCGGGGACCTGGCCCTCCGCCGACAGGAACAGCACCAGGCCCAGCACGTCCCCCTCGCAGAGAATGGGCGCGGCCACGGCGGCGGTGTAGCGGTCGTTTCCGTCGGTGACGGGCAGGGGCTGGTCCGCGCCCTGGCAGCAGTAGATGCGGCGCTCCTCCATGACCCGGGACAGAGCCTCGGACAGGGACTTGCCCAGCAGCTCCCGCTTTCCGGCGCCGGTGATGGCGATCACGGCGTCCCGGTCGGTGACGGCGGCGGTGAAGCCGCTGGTGCGGTTGAGGGCGTCGCAGAACTGCGCCGCAAAGTCCTCCAGCCCCCCCAGCAGGGAATACTTCTTGAAAATGACCTCCCCCTCCCGGGAGGTGTAAATCTCCAACGGGTCACCGTCACTGATAACACGGACACGGAAAACCTTGTCCTCGTGGCCTTTTGAGGACTGGATCAGCGTGCTTTCGATATTTTTCGTGCCTTGCTTAAAATTTGCGGCGTCCTCCAGCGTGCCGCAGCGCAGCAGCGTGTCGATGTCGGTTTTGAGCTTAATTTCTAAATGATCCTCAAAGACGAGAATTTTGTCGATCAGCAGCTCCAGGTCGTTCCGCTCCAGCTTGTCCTTTTCCAGAATGTCATGGAACACGTCGATGGCGGTCTTGGCCACGCGGTTCACCTGAATGATGGTGTTGCGCTTGTCAGAGAGCAGGTCGATCTGGTGGTTGAGGCCGTCGATTTTCTTTTGGAGGTCGTCTTCCATCTCGTCATACAGCGCCTCGATGGATGCCTCCTGCTCGGGCTTTTTCATAATTTCCCGAATGCGCTGGCGCTTCGTCACCTTCAATTCTTCGGTGAGATCGTCCAGCACCGCGGCGAGATTGTCCGCAGACTGCTCCGTTTCCGCCACCTGCTCGGTCTCCCGCTTCAGTTCCTCGTTGAGTTGCACCAGCATGGCGGAGGAGCTGTCCGCCAGCTTCCGCACATAGCTTTTCAGCAGCTCGTCCAGCTTATCAACGCGGATGTGGTGGCTGGTGCAGCCCTTGAGACCGCGCCGGTGATACGTCCCGCAGGTGTAGGCAGGGGCTAAGTCGCTGCGGCTCATGGCGAACAGCGGGCTGCCGCAGTCGCCGCACTGCAAAAAGCCGGAGTACACATTGTCGTTGATCTTCACGCCGCGATAGTTGCTGCGGCTGCGCTTTTCCCGCAGCGCCCGGGTGGTGGCGAAGGTGCGGTAGTCGATGATGGCCTGATGGTGGTTCTCAATGACAATGTGCTCGCCCTCGTCCCGCCTGACCTCCTTGCCGTTGATCTTCGCGCGGGTGTACTTGCCCTGTCGGAGCGTTCCAATATAGAAGTCGTTATCCAGAATGCCCTGCACCGTGACGATGGCCCATGCGTTCTTGGCGTCCCGCGTAGTCTTCTTGCCCGCCGCCTCCTTGCGCAGGCGCTCGGCCATACGGGGCGTGGGAACGCCGGTGTCCGTCAGGTAGTTGGCAATTTTCTTGTAGCCCCAGCCATCGTTGTTATAGAGGTCGAAGATCTTCCGGACGGTGGCCGCCTCGGTGGGGACGACTTCAAACTGCTTCCCCTCGGTAACGATGTAACCGTAGGGCGCGGCGCAGATCCATTCGCCGTCCGCCTGCCGCCGCTTGATGACGTTTCGCACCTTGCGGGAGGTATCGGTGACGGGCATTTCGTTCACAAGGAACTGAAACTGGATTTTCAGCCAGTCGTCATCATTGGGAAAGTCGATGCCGTCGCCGATGGAGATGATGCGCACGCCCGCGTCGCGCAGGTCTTCCAGCTCCACGAGGCCGCGCGAGTTGCGGCGGGAGAAACGGGAAAAGTCCTTGATGATGAGAATGTCGTATTTGTGCTGCATCAACCCCCGGCGCATCTCCTGATAGCCCTCGCGCTGGTCGAAGGTGTAGCCGGAGCGGTCGCGGTCTTCAAAAAACATCAGCGTGCTGCCGGGAAAGTGGGTTTTTACATAATCTTCGATGATGGCCTTCTGGTTTTCAATGGAGATGTTCTTCTGCTCCTGCTCATCGTCTACGGAAATGCGGGCATAGCCCGCAATGTCAAATGTTTCAATCAATCTGGCTCACCGCCTTTCAGATATTTCGCCATCTCCCGGTCAAACTCGGAGATGTATTCGGCGTCCTGTTTTTTGCGGAACTCCTCGTAAATTGCGCCGACCTTCTTTGCCGCCGCCTCCCGCGAGATATGCCCCTTGCTGTTGAGCACCTTGCGGCGGTTGTTGGTGAGAAATCGGTCGGTTTCGTCCAGCCAATCCTGCATACTCATAAGCTGCTCATCCTCCGCCATCAACTCGGCGTAGTCGATAAACATGGTGACCAGCCGATTCAGATGGGCCAGCTCCTTTTCGTTCAGGTAGTTTTTTGCCACCAGCGTGTCGCTTTTGAGAATTTTGCCGTCCGGTGCACCCTTCCATGTGGTCAGGCCCATGGTGGGGCTGTCCAGCGTTGCCCGCTCGGAAATCAGCTCTGCCGCCGTCATGCCGGTGACGGCATAGTGCAGCTTGTTCTGCACGAAGGCATAGAACGCTTTCGTGGTTTCGCTGTTTTTGTCGTAGTCGTAGCTGCACTGCTCAAACACATCGGCAATTTTCTGGTAAGCTCGACGCTCGCTGGCGCGGATTTCCCGGATGCGCTCTAAGAGCTCATCAAAGTAATCCTTGCCGAACGGACGGCCGTTTTTCATCATCTCATCGTTGAGGACAAAGCCCTTTTGAATGTACTCCTTCAGCGTTTTCGTCGCCCACTGGCGGAAACGGGTGGCTTTTTTGGAGTTCACGCGGTAACCCACGGCGATGATGGCGTCAAGATTGTAAAAATCTACCGTCCGTTTTACCTGCCGCTCACCCTCCTGCCGAACTGTTTCCATTTTGGAAATAGTTGCATCACGGGAAAGCTCCTGCTCTTCATAGATATTTTGCAGGTGCTTTGAGACGGCCGGAACATTAACATCGAACAGTTCTGCCATGGCCTTTTGGGTCAGCCAGAAGGTTTCGTCCTTGAATACAACGCTGACATATTCTTTGTCGCTGCCGTTGCTATACAACAGGATTTCGCCCTGTCCCATCATTTCATTTCCCATTTGCATTCTCCTCTATTTGTTCCAACGTCGGTGAGGCGGTTTTTGCTGTCTGCTGCCCGCATTTTCAACTGGTGACGATTCGTCACCAGTTCACTCCCCTCCGTTTCTGTCGCAGTGGACATATGACACTTGTATCTTCACATAAGTTTATTATTTTAGATAATATTGTACACGATACTGATGCTCTTTGCAAGTCCAAAAAGAAAAAGGCGGAAGGAATTTTTCCCTTCCGCCCGAAGTTCAGCGCACCATGCCCGCGGCCTTCTGCTTTTTCGCCTGCTGCACGGTCTTCTCGGCGCTGCGGCGGCGGTTGAAGAGCAGCAGATCCCGCGTGTTCTCATAAAGATCGCCCTTGCCGGACTCGAACACAGCAACCATGTATTTCTTCGTCTTATACTTGGCGTAAATTTCCTTCAGCCCCTCCCGCAGGACGGGGTCAATTTTTTCTGCATTCGTCAGCCAGATTTCAACAAGCTTCTGATCGTCCCTGACGTTCATCTCCAAATAGAACCGACCTCCTTTAACAACCTTAGTTTCCTCATCTTTCCTGCGGCTTATGCGCGGCCACCTGCTTTGCCGCCTGCAAAATCTCCGGTGGCAAGACGTCCACCATGCGGTGCAGCTCGTCCAGCTCCCGGAGCTTTTCGTTGATCTCCAGTTTTTTCAGGACGCTTTCCTTGGAGGCAGCGCCCAGCTGCTTTTCGAGCGCCGCATTCTCGGCAGTCAGCGCCTTATAAGCGGCGTCATACTTCTTGAGCTTCGTCCGCAGAGCCTCCGCGCCGGGAACGTACTTACCCAGCAGCGCTTCCAGCTCGTCCAGCTTGGCCTTTTTGTTGAACGGATTGGTGTCGTTCAGAATCGCCATGATCTGCTCCTTCATCCGGTTCAGATGGACAGCCTCCTTGAACAGTCGCGGCGGGATGTGGTCACGTCCGGTTTCGCTGGCGCTCTCGCCGCGCTCCAGGTCTGGGTATTTCTTGACCATGTGCTCCCAAAATCGGTCCTGCCACTGCGTCAGCTTCTTCTTGTTGCCTACGATTTCCTTGGCACTGAGCCGTCCATCCTCTGTCAGCGGGACAAAAGAAAGGTGCATATGGGGCGTTTTCTCGTCCATATGCACCACAGCGGATATGATTGTTTCTGGCTTCTGGTTTTGCTTGATGAAGTCCAACGCTTCAGCAAAATAGGCTTTGATCTCGCTGCGCTTCTTGCCTCTGAAAAACTCCGGACTGGCCGTCACCAGCGCCTCCACCACCCGCACACTGTCCGACCGCGTGCGGCAACCGGCCTTGGCGATCTGCTTTTCCGCCTCGGCGCGGTACTTGCGCTGCGGCGTCACCAGATGAAAATTCAGGTGACTGCGGGACGTGTCCACGTCGGGGTTGCTGGCGTATTTCTCCTTGGTGCGCTCGTTGTGCGCCTCAATATTGGAAATCTCCGGCCCTTTGTACTTGGCAAAGCGGAGAATGGCGTACTGTGCTTTCATCGGCACTCCCCTCGCTTCGCCCACACGATGTCGCAGTCCAGCACGTCGGCCAGCTCCATAACCTCCTTATAGCGGATGCTCTCCCGCTGCAATTTTGCGGACAGGTTGGAAACACTGTCGCTCCAATCGTGTTCCTCGGCCAGCCGGTCCAACGCTTCCTGCATGGTAAAACCGGCGCGAATGATCTGTGACTTGATTTCGTTTCTGATATTCATAAAATCCTCCCTGAATTCTTGTTATGAAAACAGCGAAGCCGATGCACGCTTTTGCAAATCGGCTTCGCCGTCTGGTGAAATATTCTGTCTCTCCAAAATCCGCTGGAAATTCCGCAGTCGATGCATTCCTCGCAGGTGCATGATATCGACTTTTCGGAATCGTGCAGGGTCACGCCCATCCGCGAAGCCGGTACACGGTTCCAAGCAGCGCGGTTTCGTGAAATGGTTTCGTTTTCGCGTAAATTTCTTTCCGGTTCTCATCGCTCCTGAAAATACCCTCTCCTTTTCAGCTCTGCCGGAACGCCGATTGAACCCCAATTCGCAGTTGAATTTGAAATCATCCATCCCATCCGCCCATCTATCCGGGATGCGTGGGATGGATGGGATGGAGCTTTCTGCGTTTAATCTCATAAAACCGGCGGTGTGACCAATGCCTCGATGCCCCAGAAGCCGTTGACCCGCTTGCCAAGGGCGTTCTGGATATGGTTGTCATGCTCCAAGCCGAACTCGTCGGCGTGCTTTTTCAGCGTCATGCTCACCGTCCGCGCCGCCAGAGGCTTGTAGGCGTTGTCGCTGCACCACATGGTATAAATGGCGTACAGATTGGCCGACGTAATGGTACTGTCGGCTTTCAGACGGATGTATCCCTCCGAGCGCAGGAACAGCAGCACGTTGTCTGCTTCCTGCCGGGCGTCCTCGCGGTTGGCCTTCGTCTGCGTGCTTTCAGTAAAGCGGAAGCTGTTGGCTTGCAGGCGGCGCAGCCCTTCTAAGCACCAGAGGAAGATCCCCTCGATTTCCCCGCAGAGCTTGTCCACTAGAAACGGATCATCCTCCCGATTGGGCGGCTTTTTCTTCACCGACAGGATGAGCTGACGCCGGTAAAAGCCGTCCGAGTGGTCGTAGAGAGATTCCAGATCGCCGTTGGAAAACGCCAGAAACCGGACGTACATCTTGCCCTGATAGCTCTGCTCGCCCTTGCGCTCCAAGTCCATGGGCATTTCGGCGGTGATGAGGGATTTGAGGTAGTGGGTAGATTTCAGGGCTTCCATCTTCATGTCGTCATCCACCATTAGAAGCTCGTGCTCCAGATCGGCCCGGGCGAAGGGGCTGCGCTCCACCTTGGCGATGCTGCCGTTTTTCAGGTTGCTGCCGAGCATTTTCTGCATCACCACGCCGATGCGGCTCTTGCCCTCGCCGCCGTTGCCCTTCAGCAGCATCATGACTTGCCCGCGATTTGTTGGAATCAGGCAGTAGCCGAGATATTCCTGCAGGGTCAGAATGTCCGTCTCCTCCAGCAACTCCGACAAAAAACGCAGCCAGTGAACCGGCTGCGGCGCGTTGGGATCAAATTTAACCGGCAGGCGGTTGCGGCAGAACTCCTTTTCGGGTCGGAACGCGCCGCTGAGGAACAGCGTGCCGTTGGACACGTGAATCCGATCCTCGTGCAGGGGCAGGTCCGGCGCGTAGGCTTCCAGCTTCAGCATTTCCAGCAGACCGGAGGCGCGTTTTGCAAGACCGCAGCTGAAATGCGGGCGGAGCATTTCGTAAATCTGCTTGCGGATGCTCTCCTCATCGGTGATGCGGCCATCCACGGTGAAAAAGCTGCCGCTGACACATACCATCGGGTACGCCGCCAGAAAATCCTCGCAGAACAGCACCTCGTTGAAGTGCTTATCCTGTATCCAGCGCGGCGTTTCAGCTTTGTTCATGTGCGTCCTCCTTGATTTGGCGGTTCCGCTCTTCCATGAGTCCAAGGCGGTTGTCCTTCTGCATGTCGGCCACCACCGACCCACGTTCCTGCGGTGTGCCGGAGATCAGAATATCCAGCATATTCCCGATGCGATCCAGCATGTGGCACGCTTCCGCATAGCGCGGGTCAATGGGGTCTTCCGGCAACTGCGGCGCACAGTGTTCCTTCCAGTCCTGTAAGATGCCGAAGTAATCCCGCAGCACCCGGAAAGAGTGGCGTTCGGCTTCCATCTGCGTCTTTCCGCGCTTCAGCCTCGCCAGAACGGACGGCTTCTGCTCGGCAACGCCAAAATCCTCTGCCAGTCTCTTGGCAGCTTCCGCTGGCGGCAGGTGAAAAAGCCTCGCCACAAGGTCGATCACGTCACCAGTTGCCCCACAGCCGAAGCAGTAGAAGTAGTCCTCGTTCAGCTTCATGCTGGGCGTGCGGTCGGCATGGAAGGGGCAGCAGACCATATTGCCGCGCCCGATTTTCAGGCCGTAGTGTTCGGCAGCTTCTTTTATGGAAACTGCCGTCTTGATTTGTGCAAATAAGTTGATGTTCGTCTCCTCCTTTGAAAAATATTTTGAGAGCTGCCGTTCTGCCCGGTGCCGTTCCTGCCCGAGAATCTCACCCCGGCGTTTCGTTCTCCTTGATACGCGGAATGCGGTACTTCGTCGGAAAACATATCCCATCGGACGGTCATGAAGTTTTCAAGGTGCTGCGTGGTTTATGTCTAAATTTTAGTAAGAAAACGCGCCCTCCCCTGTATATCCGAAAGGTGGGAAAAGTTGCATGAAAGACGGCAATTTCCACGCTTTTCGGCAAAAATAAAAAAGTGTGATATCATCCAGAAAAAGCTAAAATGAAGGTGGGTATATGCAGATTAAGCTGACAATCGGGGAGCGTTTGAAGGATTTACGAGTGGTGAAAAAACTGACCTTGGAGCAGCTTGCTGTTGAGGTGGGCATCTCGAAATCCGCACTTGGCAAATATGAATCGGATAACGGCAAGGACATCAGCCCGTACAGCATTTCGATGTTGGCGGACTACTATGGCGTTTCTTCTGACTATCTGATGGGGCGGACGGAAACAAAAAATCACCCAAACACAGCTCTGCACGAGCTGCATTTGAGTGATACTTCGATCGATGTATTGAAAACAGGCAAGTTCAACCACCGGCTGCTATCGGAGCTGATCTGCCACAGGGATTTCCAGCGGCTTATGTTGGATGCGGAAATTTACGTTGACCGGATCGCAGATATGCGAATCAAGGATATGAATACCGTGCTGGAAGCCACCCGTCAGATGGTTCTGATGGAACATGGCGAGGTAGCTGACGATCTGTACCTCCATACTCTGAAAGCGGCGCAGATACAGGAAGAAGAATATTTCGGACATCTCGTTGCGGGTGATCTGAGCAGCATCCTGCGGGACATCCGGGAGGAACACAGGACGGATGCGCTGACCGCGGACGATGACCTGTCCGCTGCCGCTGTGCAGAAGCAGTTGATGGAGGCCGTACATTTTGAGGGCAGCTCCGAGGAAAAGAAAATCCGCGCATACCTTGCAACACTTGGCATTGATTACGACACGCTCACGAAAGAAGAGTTTGTTTCGCTGATTGGAATCCTCAAGAAGTCCAAGCACATGAAAAGTCCTATCAGCCAGCGCGGAAAAACGACTATGACCCACGGCAAGGGAAAACGAAAAAAACGCTGAAACGGGGAGCGTCGCTGCGGCGGGTTTTTATATACCTTTCCTTTCTTTTCCGGCCAGTCGGATTTTGCTTCTCAAAAATCCTGCGATTGTGCTGTAGCTCACATCACAAAATCCGCCTGTCCTGCTGCCGCGAAAAAGCGTTTGTTGCCACACTCTGCTGCACTGCAGAGCACGCCGCCAACCCCTCTTCCGCGCCAGCTGGAAGCAAAGGTATAACACACTAGACTTTGCAAGCAAAATCGTGTGCCAACAGGGATGCTGCGCGCCCCTATTGGAAACCCAGCGGCAAAGAGGCGCGGGTCTCCGGTGGAGACCTCAAAGCGTGAAACGCTTTGAAGCGCTGACCGAGCCGACAGGCGAGACCTCCCTTTGCAATCCCTCCATTTTCCTCGCAGGTGCATATACAGGCTGCAAAAACGCAGCTTGGAACACCTGCTCAGAAAATACAAAAGGAAGTCCGTCCCTCGCAGGAACGGGCTTTCTTTTTTTACCGTCAACTTCAATTTTGTCATTACTGCAAAAGTGAGAAAATTGCGATTGACGGTGATGCAATTTATGGGTATACTGTAACTGCATCATTGAATGATATTTGATGAAATTAAACGCTGAATGAGGAATTTGAATGAGAGAATTCGACTTCAAAGCAGAATATCAAAAGCTCCTGACGCCGGAGGTCGTGGCGTATCTGACGCAGATCCACGAGTACAAGGGGCAGCAGAACCTCTTTATCGAGGCCAAGGCGGATGCACTGTCCAATCTTTTGGAGGTTGCGAAGATTCAGAGCACCGAGGCATCCAACCGCATCGAGGGCATCATCACCACGGACGACCGCCTGAAAAAGATCGTCCGCGAAAAGACCATGCCCCAGACCCGCAGCGAAAAAGAGATCGCCGGATACCGCGACGTGCTGGCGACGATCCACGAGAGCCACGACTATATCCCGCCAAAGCCGACGGTCATTTTGCAGTTGCATCGGGACCTGTACAAGTTCAGCGGCAAGTCCATCGGCGGCAGCTTCAAAAACTCGGATAATGTGATTGCCGAGGAACTGCCGGATGGACGGAAGATCGTCCGGTTTGAGCCTGTCTCCGCGTGGGAAACGCCGGGGGCAATGACGGCACTTTGCGATGCCTTCCGGACGGCCATGCAGGACACGGAGTTTGATCCGCTGCTGCTGATTCCGATTTTCATTCTGGACTTTCTCTGCATCCACCCCTTCAATGACGGTAATGGCCGCATGAGCAGGCTCCTGACGCTGCTGCTTCTGTACCGCTCCGGCTATATCGTGGGCAAGTATATCAGCATCGAAAAGCTGATCTCCGACACTAAGGAGACCTATTACGAGGCGTTGCAGGAAAGCTCCTGCAACTGGCACGAGGGAACCAACGACTATGCACCCTTTGTCACCTATATGCTGGGTGTTCTGGTGGCGGCGTACCGGGATTTCGAGAGCCGGATCGAGCTGCTGACCACCAAGGGCCTGTCCAAGCCCGACCGGGTGCGGGAGATCATCAAAAATCACCTCGGCAAGATCACCAAGAGCGAGATCATGGCCAAATGCCCGGACATCAGCCAGATCACCGTCCAGCGCACGCTGGCGGAGCTGCTGAAAAACGGCGAAATCACCAAGCTCAGCGGCGGAAGATATACGGCGTATTTGTGGAGCGGGGAGGAATAGTTGGGCCGCGATTTAGAAAGCCAGGCATGGAAATTCAAAAGGAAGTCTGCATCAACGATGAGAGAAACCCTCTTTCGAATAGAATTACAGAAACACTTCGCATTTCAAGCTATTAGTGGGATACAAAATATCCGTACGCCAAATGTGAGATGTTGTCTTGTGACCTAAATTCTTTCAAACGAAATTTACATTTGATGTTTTTCCGTTTTTTTGCTATAATAAAAGAGTAAGCAATAAGAGATGAGCTGCAGCCGGGGGAGGTGATATAATGACTGATATGGAGCAGCTTTTGGCGGTTGCCAAGATGTACTATGAACAGGGGTTGACGCAGCAGGAGATCGCCGAAAAGGTGTTTCTGTCCCGGTCCCACGTCTCCCGCATGCTGAAGGAGGCCCGTGCTCTGGGGATCGTTGAAATCATCATCCGCTCGCCCTTTGAAAACCATGTCAGTTTGGAGATAAGCCTGGCAGAGCGCTTCGGAATGGAGAAGATTCTGGTGGCCTACACTGAAAACACCGGCCCTCGGGAGGAGTTCAACAGCGTGTGCAGCATGGGCGCGTCCTATCTCAACAGCATTCTCACCAACCGCAGTGTGCTGGCTGTGTCCAAGGGGAAAACGGTAGCTGCCACCATCGGCGCGCTGAAGCCGTCCAAAACCTTGCCGGATATGCGCTTTGTGCAGCTGGCCGGTTCTATGGAGAGCATCAATCCGGATATCGACGAGATGTTTATTCTGCAGCGGGTGGCCGCTCTGTACGGATGCGACTGCAAGCGCCTGCTGGTGCCGTATCTGCTGGATGATGAGGAGAGCAAGGCCCTGATCTGCCGGCACAGCGCCACCCGCGAGGTGCTGCGCTGCCGCAAGGACGTGAATACCTTCATCAGCGGTGTGGACACCATGCTCTATTGGGCGGAGCGCATGGACGAGAAGGACGTGCATCCTCTGATGAACCAGGGTGCCGTGGGCTGCATGTGGGGCTATTTCTTTGATATCAACGGCAACATTATCGACACGCCCTTGTATAACCGCATGATCATCCCCGATCGCAGCATCTTCCAATCCGCTCAGACCCGGATCTGTATCGCTTCGGACCGGTTCAAGGCCAAAGCCATTCTGGGGGCTCTGCGGGGCGGTATGTGCAATGTGCTGATTACCAATTCCAAAATTGCCAGCCAGATTCTGAATCTGGATGCAGTCTGATATAAGGGAGGACCATATGAGCGTTCTGTCTCTGGATGCCAGCCAAAGCGTGAAACTCACTCTGATGAAGGATATCTCCTATTGCCTGGTTCGTTCCGACAAGCTGGGCCGGCGCCGGGATGTGCTGGTGATGTTCAATGACCAGCCGGAAGGATATGTCCTGTCCTACGGTGATTGGCTGCACTTTATCAATCAGGTATCCGGCCGCCGCATTCTGTTCGGCTTTTACCGCCGGATGCGGAAGTATTTTTCCGGACGCACCCGGGAGGAATTTCAGCAGGAGCTGTCCCGCCGGGGCATTGCCTTCCGCCGGGAATGTCCGCCGGCGACCAATTGAATCACAAACAGCAGGAGCCCCTCCGGATGGAGAAGCTCCTGCTGTTTGTGTTTTGTATGTCCCGTAATTTCCTTTTGTTCCGATGAGGCCTGCGATTCAAAGAGTGGAGGCGTCGATGGCGGACAGAGCCCGCCGCAGCTCCAGCACCTTCCCGGGAACTACAGACAGCTCCCGCACACCGGCCTTGATATAGAAGGGAAGCAGCGCCTCGTTTCCGGCGGACTCTCCGCAGATGCCGCACCAGATCCCCCGGGCCGCGGCGGCCTGGGCGGTGTTCTGGATCAGACGCAGCACCGCCGGGTGAGAGGAGTCGAACAGATCGGCAACCTTATCGTTGAGCCGATCCGCCGCCAACGTGTACTGGGTCAGATCATTGGTCCCGATGGAGAAGAAATCCACCTCCTGGGCAAACTGGTCGGCCAGGATGGCGGCGGAGGGAACCTCCACCATCATGCCCACCTCGATGTCCCGGGCCAGGGGAACCTGCTCTGCCTCCAGCTCCCGGCGGCACTCCGCCAGCAGGGCCTTGGCCCGGCGAAGCTGGTCCAGGTCCCCGATCATGGGGAACATAATGGCCAGGCGGCCATAGTGCGATGCCCGCAGCAGGGCCCGCAGCTGGGTGCGGAACATGTCCCGGTGATCCAGGCACATGCGCACCGCCCGCCAGCCCATGGCGGGGTTTTCCTCCGGCGGCAGCGGCAGCCAGGGCGGCACCTTATCGGCGCCGATATCCAGTGTCCGCACCACCACGCGCTTGCCCTCCAGCTTTTCCAACACCGCCCGATAGGCCGCAAACTGCGTGTCCTCGTCCGGTGCGCTGTCGGCATTCATATAGAGGAACTCGCTGCGCATCAGCCCCACGCCGTCAGCGCGCACCGCCGCGGCGTTGTCCGCGTCCGTGACATAGGCAATGTTGGCGCAGATCTCCAGCTCCAGGCCGTCCTTGGTGCGGCTGGGGAGGTCGCGATACACCTGCAGATCCGTCTGCTCCCGGAGATAGGCCTGACGCCGGGCCGAATAATCCGCCAGGGTCTGCTCGTCCGCGTCCAGGATCACCAGCCCCTGGGAGCCGTCCACTACGACGGTCCCGGAGGCGGCGGAGAGAGCCTCCACCAGTCCGCCGACGCCCACCACAGCGGGGATTCCCATGGTGCGAGCCAGAATGGCAGAGTGCGAAACGTGGGAACCCAGCTCCGTGACGAACGCCATGACATGCTCCCGCTCCAGCTGCATGGTGTCACTGGGGAACAGGTCGTGGGCACACACCACGGAGGACTCCTTCAGGGCCTGGCTCTGCCCGCCGGTCAGCACCTGCAGCAGCCGCTGGGTGATGTCCCGGATATCGGCGCTGCGGGCCCGCATGACCTCATCGTCCATAGAGGCGAACATCTCTGCAAACTCCTGGCCGGCGCAGGCCACGGCGTGCTCCGCCGTATAGAGCTGGTTGGTGATGTTGTCCTCCACCGACTCCAGATAGTCCAGGTCCTCCATCATCATTTTGTGTATGTCAAAGATCTGGGCGGCGGCCTCGCCGGCTTCCCGAACGGTCTTTTCATACAGCCGGTCCAGCTGAGCCCGGGCCTCCTGCACGGCGCAGTCAAACCGGCGCTGCTCCGCCTGGGCCGTCAGCCGGGACAGCTCCTCATAGGCGGCCAGCTGCACCTTCTGATACAGCCATGCGGGGCCGATGGCCACCCCCGGTGAGGCGGGAATACCGTGAAGAGTGATCATTGCCGCATCCTCCTCACAGCTCCGCCTGGCAGAAATCCTGCAATGCCTGGCAGGCGGCGTCCTCGTCGCCGCCCTCCACGGTGACCCGCAGCTCCTGACCGCACTTGGCCGCCAGCTTCATCACAGCGAACAGGCGCTTGCAGTCGGCGGTTTTTTCGTTGGCGGTCAGGGTGACGCGGCTGTCCATGGCCTGGGCCAGCTTGACGATCAGTCCGGCCGGGCGGGCGTGAAGTCCCTCGGCGTCCTGGATCACATAAGTAAATTCTTTCATATAACAGCTCTTTTCTCAGGCCTTGCTGAGTTCATCCAGATAGGCCCGGGTCTTTTCTTCAATTTCCGCCTCGGACATGATATTCTTCAGCGGGATCACGTGGGCGCCCTTGCGCTTGGCATCGGCAAACTGCGGCTCCAGCGAGACGCTGCAATACACTACGTCGTACTTCTGGCCGATGGCCTTGCCCACGGAGACGGTGTTGGCCTCCACGTTGCACTTCAGGCCCAGCTTGGTGAACACGCGCTTGACCTTGAGGCTCACCAGCTGACAGCACCCGTTGCCGGCAGCGCAGCAGGCCAGAATGTTGAATTTTTTGGAAGTGATATCCATTGTTCGTTCCTCCTGTTTTGACAGTATGTATAATATGATGCATAGCGCCGCCGCCGGCAGCGCGGGATAACGGGGGCAAAGGGTACGTCACCTGCCGACAGACCTCCGCTTTCGCGGAGGCCCGTCAGCAGTGTGTAGAAAAGGGTGGTTGTCAGGTTTATTGGGTCAGCAAAGGGCCTTACAGGTCCTCGCCCATGACCTCCTTGTACTGCTCCCAGTCCTCGGCGGCCAGCCAGTAGCCCTTCTTGTTCTTGAGATACTGGATCTGGGGGATAGCCAGCATGATGACCAGCACCAGCGCATAGCCGGCCCAGCCAAGATACTTCCACAGGGGGGAGAAGGCGGACAGCGTGATGGCGTTATCCACCTGGAAGCCCACGCCGCCGTAGACGTCGAAGCCGATGATGCAGGCAGCGATACCGGCCAGGAACACGTCAGACAGAGCAACGGCGATGCAGGAGACCACCAGTGCCTTGATGCCGCCGCGGTGATGGGCAAAGATACCCACGGTGGCGCTGTCGAACATCATGGGAACAAAGCCCACCAGGCACACGAAGGGCAGATTCAGCAGCATGCCCACGGTGGTGAACACGGTCATGGTCAGAGAGCCCACCAGGAAGCTGACGGTGATGACGGAGCCGTTGGTCACGAAGCCGTAGAAGGCGGCGCAGTCGATGCCGGGCAGGGTGTTGGGCAGGACCTTCTCGGAGATGCCGCTGAAGGCCACGGTCAGCTCAGCCACGAACATGCGCATACCGGTCAGCAGGATCACCAGATACACGGGGAACTTGCCGGCGGTGTGGAAGATATACAGCGCGAAGCTGGTGTCGGCGGTGAGGCTGGAGTCGATGCCCATCATGGCCTCCTTGCCGATCAGGGAGATCAGCACGGCGAAATAGGCCAGCATAACGATAAAAGAGGCCACATACATGTCGTTGAAGATGGACAGGAAGCCGGGCAGCTCCAGATTGTCAAACTTCTTGACTTCCTTGCCCTTCTTCTTGGCCCGGCGCTCCAGCAGGCGGCCGTACTCATAGCCCAGGCGGTCCAGGATCATCTGGGTGTGGCCCACGCACATGTTGGCGCCGTCGGTAAGATCCTGAGCGGGCTCAACGGTGAGGTTGGACAGCACGCACCACTTCACGGCCAGATACAGACCCACAGCCAGGATGGTGGCAAAGTCGCCCATAACGGGGAACATCACCAGCAGGATGGGGACCATGTCGATGGCCTGACCGGACAGGATGTGGGCCTGAATGATCAGGGAGCGACACTTGGTGTATTTTTTCATCAGCACCAGGATGATGGCGATGCCGAAGCCGGCGGCCATGGATGCCATCTGCAGACTGGTGGTGCGGCCAAAGCTTTCCAGAATGGCCGTCAGCGTGCCGGCGCCCAGGGAGTCATCGTTGACGATGATGTTCATGCCCAGCACCTGGCGCAGGCCCATCATGATGGGCTGGAAGGTGGTGTACAGGCCGCCGGTAGCGGTTTGATAAACAATATAGCCGATATAGGCCTTCAGAGCGCCCATCAGGGATTCCAGGAAGGGGCGCTTGGTCAGAAGCTGGCCGATAAACACCAGGACCATCATAAACATGGCAGCCCGGTCAAAGAAGTTATACCAGATCCAGCTCAGAACGGAAACAACAGAATCCATTATGATTTTCCTCCGTATTCACACAAAGTATGTTGGTAAAGAGCTTTTACGCGGTAGATTGCTGAGTATGGAAGGCACGAGCCCCGACGGGGCGGGGATAGATCCTCTCCTCTCTCCGGTCAAAAACTGATTGTGGGAATCCAAATTTAATTCAAACAAGCTCAGGAGCGGCTCAGCCCAGCAGCTTGTCAAAATCCTCTTTTGTTTTGGCGTCCAGCAGAGCCCGGACCGTCTCCTCATCGTCGAACACATCTGCCAGGTCCATCATCACGTCCAGGTGGGCGTTAAGCTCCTTGACGGCGATGGCGAAAAACAGCTCCGCACCCATCTCCGGGTCGCTCTCGTCGTAGTACACGGGGCGGTTGATCTTCACGAAGCTCACCGTCGCCTGCCTGACCAGGTCCGTGCGCTTGGAATGAGGCATGCAGATGTGGGGCGCGATGAAGATGTAGGGGCCGTTCTCGGCCACGTTCTCTATGATGCTGTCGGCATAGGCCGGCTCCACCAGCCCCTGGCGGATCAGCGGCGAACAGGCCGCCTTCACGGCCTCCTCCCAGGTGTCGAACCCGCTGTAAACGTCGAACAGCCCGTCTTGATACAGCTTTTTCAGATAAGCCAGTTCCATGTGTTCTCCTCCCACGGATGAATGAATATGCAGTTCTGCTGCCCGGGTCCGCAGGGGCTTCTCTGGGCATATCCGACAAAACTCACACCGCCATTATGCACGATTTTTCTGAAATATGCAACTGCTGCACGAAAGATACACACAAGTCCTCCTTGCACACATGCGCAGAAAATAAGCCGTCATTTGCCTCTTTTTCTGGAAATTCCTGGAACATATAGGGAAAACTCCCGGTTTTGCTACACATTTGTGCAAATAAAAAACTGAAAATTTCGGTCGGAGGCATTTTTTCGGCCCCTGCCGGGTGTGCTGGATGACACGTTGTGAAATGTGACAAAACCTATTGCATTATCGGCCGCTCCATCGTATACTTTCATCAATGCAGGGCGCAGACAGGCATCCGGTCGCCGCGATCCGTGCCCGGCAGCAGCGGCTTATTTAACGAACAAGGAGGATTATTCCAAATGCCGAAAGTAAGAACCGTACTGGGTGATATCGAAGCGTCTGAGCTTGGCTTTACCATGGCCCACGAGCACGTTATCCATTGTCCCCGCGGCCTGTTCGCTCCTGACAACGAGTGGGCGCTGCGTGATTTCAATATCCAGCTTCAGATGGTCAAGGATTACAAGGCCATCGGCGGCGGAACCCTGGTGGACGCCATGTGCCGCGACCAGGACGGCCGCTGCCCCGCGTATCTGAAGGTCATTTCCGAGACCACCGGCGTTCATATCATCGCCGCCACCGGTATCCCCTTCGACTATCCCGGCGACCGGGAGCCCCTGATGGATCTATCCATCGTCTGGAAGGATAAGGACGTGGACGAGATCGCCGCCGGCTATGTCAAGGAGATCACCGAGGGCATGAACGGCACCAACATCAAGGCCGGCTGGATCAAGGCCGGCACGCAGTACTGCTATGCCACTCCCGGCGAGATCAAGGGCCTGAAGGCCGCTGCCCGGGCCGCTCTGGCCACCGGCGCCGCCGTTCATACCCACACCGACGGCGGCTCTTTCGCTCTGGAGCAGCTGGAGATCGTCCTTAACGAGGGCCTGCCCGGCTCCCAGTTCGGCGTGGCGCACATTGACCGCAACCCCGACTTCTGGCTGCACAAGAAGATCGCCGAGTCCGGCGCTTACCTGATCTATGACGGTCCCGGCAAGGTGAAGTACTATCCCGACTCCGTCCGCGTGGATCTGCTGCGCCGCCTGGTGGACGCCGGCTTTGAAAACCAGATCATGCTCAGCAACGACATGGGTAAGAAGAGCCATCACCAGAGCTATGGCTATGGTCCCGGCTGGGGCTTCATCAAGCAGAAGTTCATCCCCCGTCTGCTGGACGAGGGCTTCTCCGAGGAAGTCGTCCACAAGTTCATGTATGAGAATCCCGCCCGCTTCTACGCACTGAGAAAGTAAGAGGACAGCTATGAAGAATGATCGTGATGAACGGACCCGGCCGCACGTCCCCACCTCTCCTGAGGAGTGCGATCCCAACTCCGCCACCGTGCAGCGCTGGCAGCCCAAGCGCCTTCCCCTGCGGGAGGGCATTGCCCAGGCCTCCTGGTTCTGTCGGATCATGTATATCCTGATCGTGTTGGGAACGGGAGCACTGAACCTGATTTATTGGCAGAAGCTGCCCGATACATTGGTCCTGCGGACCTGGTTCGGGTATTCCGCCGTTGAGGTTCCCACCGTTTCCTACTTTATCGTGTCATTTCTCCTCATCTGCTATTTGGTATACCGCGATCTGGTAAATCGGTCCCTGTCCAGAAGAAAGGTGTTTATTCCGCTGATCTTCTTTTTGGGCAACTATTACATGATCGTGGAGCTGCTGCAAACCATGGCGGCGTGAGGCACATCACGGTCGTTTCCCAAAGCGGCCCGTCCGTCGGGCGGGCCGCTTTATACGGGGATCCCTGCGTTTTTTTACAAGCAAAGCCTATGAGTATGAATATAATGGAGGAATTATGAAAGCTCCTTATTTGCAGATTGCATTGGATAACGAATCCCTGGAGGACGCCTTCCACACCCTGCGGGGCGGACTGGGCAACGAGGTGGACATCATTGAGGTGGGCACCATGCTGATCCTGATGGAGGGCGTGCGGGCGGCGCGGATCATGCGGGCCTGCTTCCCCGACAAGATTATGGTGGCCGACGCCGCGCTGTCCGTGGCGCATTTCGGGCCCAAGGTCCTGGCTGCGGGAACCCAGTTTGTGACCATGTTCTCCCCTGCCCGCAACGAGGTAAAGGCCGCCATTCTGGCCCAGGCCAAGGCAGGCGGCCAGGACGTTCAGATCGAGTTGTACGGCGACTACGGCGAAAGCTGGACCTTCGACGACCTGCGGGAGTGGAAGGACATCGGCATCCGCCAGATCATCTATGGCCGGCCCAGCTCGGCCAGCGGCCCCTGGACCGCCCAGGACGTGGACTTCGTGCGCCAGCTGTGCGACATGGGGTTCGAGGTCACCGCCACCGGCGGCATCACCTATGAGGACCTGGACATCCTGGCGGGTCTGCCGCTGTATGCCGTGATCTGCGGCCGTTCCATCCGCAATGCGGAAAATCCGGCGGCGGAGGCCCGCCGCATCAAGGCCCGTATGCAGGAGCTGTGGACCTGAGCGCATCTCCATCAAAAATCTAAAGAAAAAGGTGAAATTCTTATGTGGATCGACAATATGTTTGGCGTAAAGAAGCCGATCATTACCATGCTGCACCTGGATCCCCTGCCCGGCGATCCCCGATATTATTACGGCGACTGCATGGACCGGGTGGTGGAGCATGCCCGGGCCGACCTGCACGCCCTGCAGGATGGTGGCGTGGACGGCATCATGTTCTCCAACGAGTTCAGCCTGCCCTATGAGCGGCACATGAGCTTCGTGACCCCGGCGGCCATGGCCCGGGTGATCGGCGAGCTGAAGTCCGAGATCCGCGTCCCCTACGGCGTGGACTGCATCTCCGATGGCCTGGCTGCCATTGAGCTGGCGGCCGCCGTGGACGCAAAGTTTATCCGCGGCACCTTCAGCGGCGTGTATGTGGGCGACGGCGGCCTGTACAACAACGACTTTTCCCAGCTGCTGCGCCGCAAGGCCGCCCTTCACCTGGACGAGCTGAAGATGCTGTACTTTATCAATCCCGAATCCGACCGCAACCTGGATACCCGTCCCCTGGCGGATATCGCCCGCTCCACTATCTTCAAGGCCCATCCCGACGGACTGTGCATCTCCGCCAACGCCGCCGGCCAGGATGTGGACGACGCGCTGATTGCCAGCGTGAAGGAGATCGCCCCCAACGTGGTGGTGCTGTGCAACACCGGCTGCCGCCCCGACACCATCGAGAAAAAGCTGGCCACCGCCGACGCGGCTGTTGTCGGCACCTATTTCAAGGAGGGCGGCCGTCTGGAGAACGACAACCTGGAGAACGTCCGTGTGGATATCAACCGGGTCAAGGAGTTCATGGACGTGGTCAAAGCCCTGCGGCAGAAGCTGTAAGGCCCCAGGAAAGGAGCAACCATGAAACGGATCATTCCCTCTGTGGCCTCCGCCAACCAGCTGTTCCTGGCGGAGGAGATCGGAGCCTTTCCCGCCGGAACCCTGCTGCATGTGGACATCGAGGACGGCAATTTTGTCAACAACATCACCTTCGGCATGCGGACAGTGCGTTCCATTGCCAACATGTTCCCGCAGCACCCCCTGTGTTTTCACTTCATGGCCACCAATCCCTCCCAGTATTTTGAGGAGATCGCCAAATGCGGTGCCAGACAGGTGGCGGTCCATTTTGAGGGCCTGCCCTACCCCTCCGAGGAGCTGTGCCGGATCCGGGAGCTGGGGATGATCCCCGGCCTGGCCATCAATCTTCGCACGTCCATCTCCCAGGTGGAGCCGTTTTTTGAATACATCGACTTCCTGATGGTCATGACCATGGACAGCGGCTATGGCGGCACCAATGGGCTGGGCTTCTGCTTCGCCAATCATGACCGCATCCGCCAGGCCCGGGCGGCGTTGCCTGCGGGCAAGGAGCTGTGGGTGGACGGCGCCATGGACGAAACCGAGATGAAGAACTGCTTCGCCCTGGGTGTGGACGCGGTGATTGCCGGGCGGATGATCTTCCCGGAAAAGCTGGCCCAGGCCGGCGAGACCCGCCGGGCCTATCTGCCCAGTGAGCGGCAGCAGACCCCGGCGCAGCTGCTGGAGCAGTATACCCGCCGCTATTGTATGGATGAATAGGAGAGACGCAATATGTACGAAAAAGAAAGACGCGCCCTGATCGACTGCGCCCTGCAGATGAAGGAATGCCGCCTGATCACTCTGTGCGGCGGCAACGTGTGCATGCGCCTGAATAACGGCAACATCGCCGTCACCCCCTCTGGCATGGACTATGAGATCATGACCTCTGACGACGTGGTCATCGTGACGCCCCAGGGCAAGATCGTGGAGGGCACCCGCCGCCCCACCTCCGACCTGGATGCCATCCTGTATATTTTTGAAAAATTCCCCTGGGTCAATGCCACCATTCATACCCACCAGCCCTACGCCACGGCGTTGGGCCTGGTGCAGGACGTGTTCCCCGCCACGCTGGTGTCCCAGATCGATGCCCTGCGGGGTGATGTGCCGGTGGCGCCCTTTACGCCGTCCTCCGACAAGGGGATGGGCGTTCTAACGGTGGAGCACTATAACGGCTCCCTGGCGGTGATCCTGCGAGGCCACGGTGTGATGGCCTTCGGCCCCACGCTGCAAATCGCCCTGTATGCGGCGGTTTATCTGGAGGAGGCGTCCCAGACCTATCTGGCGGCGCTGGCCACCGGGCGCAAGGTGGAGCCGCTGGACCCGGAAATGGTAAAGGCCGAGTTGGGCGAGCCGGATTCCTGGGCCAATTATCTGCAAAAATAAGTTGCATTTTCCCAGTCGGAAAGTATAATGAGATCATGAAAAAAAGGAGGCTCTTTTATGAACTGGAAGCTGGGTAAGCTGATCAAGAATAAGACCTACAAGCTCTGGGGTGTGAACATCTTCGATTATCAGTGGACGGATACCGGCGAAACGGTGCACCTGAAGGACTACACCGATGGCATCCGCAAGGATTTTACCATCTATACCATCGATGTTGAGGGAACCACGCACACCTTTGCCGCCATTGGCCGGGGTTTGAACACCTGGCTGTTCTATGTGGGTGAGTAACGATTTCCGGTGCTGAGCCGGGGAGCTGGATAATGCCCTGTGCTATAGACAGTGCCTATTGCTGGCAGGCGTCTCAAAACAATAAATATTGGGGTCAGGTTTCAGTACCTGGCCCCAATATTTATTGTAAAAAATAATTGGCCTTTTCCGTCACTATGTACTACTTCCAACCTTGCCTCTTGGCCAAATCGCCCATCGCAAAGCAGAATTGTTCCCACCGTGCCAATGTTATCTGTGACGGGTCACCCTCGCGGATGCGCATGGTGCGGCGGATCTCCTTGGGAATGACCACCCGTCCCAGGTCGTCGATGCGGCGCACGATTCCGGTTGCTTTCATATGATAACTCCCTTTGTAACTGAATATTGGCAAAGGTAGTATCTGCACTCCCAGGCAGATTATGCGAAAGCACCGGGCGCGGACGGCCGTGCGGAGACGAAATGTACCCGGATACGGCTTGATCTCTATCCGGCATTTTTAACGGATAAATGCCAACGACAGTTGTGATACACATACAATTATGGTATACTATACAGGCGGCAGGTTCGGAGAAATTGATAACAACAGGGAGGGGCTGCATCATGAAAAAGAAAACCACGCGCAGGCAGGTATTGTTGAGCTTTTTAGGGACCACCGATCCCATTCGCGGTGAGCGCGACGGCGCTATGCTGCACATTCTGCGCCACTACCGCCCCGAGGTAGTCTGCCTGCTGTTTACGCCCGAGGTGCGAAAGCTGGCGGAGGCGGACGAACGCTATGAAAAGGTGTTTTTCCACCTCAAGTCCCATTGGGACGGCTACGCTCCGGTGGTGTTGGAGCAGGATCTTTCCGTCAGCGATGTTTCCGATATGGACGAGCTGGACCAGCCGCTCCACGTCGTGATGAACCGGCTGAGCCGCGAGTATGCGGATGCGGAGATCCTGGTGAACATCACCTCCGGCACGCCCCAGATGCAGATGCTGCTGTCGCAGATGGTGCTGGAGCTGCGCTATCATGCCCGGGGCATACAGGTGAAAACGCCGGAGAAGAAGGCCGGCACCACCGTTCGCACCAACGACAGCGAAAACTACGACATCGACCTGGAGATCGAGTGCAATGAGGACGAGCAGGAGGGCGCGCCCAACCGCTGCGTTGAGCCGGAAATGTTCTCCGTGCGCCGCAAGAATCAATGGCAGCAGGTGGAGGCGCTGCTGAATCAGCGGTGCTTCCGGGGCGTTGCGGAAATGCGTCCGGCGCCTCTGTCGGAGGAGCTGATGGCTCTGGTGAAGCACATGGCCTATCGCAATGACCTGCTGCCGGAGGAGGCCCGGAAAGCCGTGCGGGGATACGGGCTTGGTCTGAAGCTGTATCTGCCGGAGGCCGCCCCCGCGCATCAGGACATCTGCGAGTATGCGCTGCTGATGAAAAATCTGCTCTGCTCCCACAGCTACACGGAATTTGTGCTGTACATGGAGCCGCTGACCCTGCGCCTGCAGGAAACGCTGCTGAATCAGCTTCTGCCCAGGCGTTATGGGTATGATCTGACCCATGTGCAATCGAGGTACGGAGGACGCATGAAAATCGAGCCCGGCCTGATGCAGGCAAAGATGCCGGAGCTGTACGACCGGCTTTATGTGACGGGGACGTGGGAATGCCGCCCGTCCGATCTGAGCACGCCGTTCTGCGACGATATACTGGACATCCTGTCCACACAGCCGGAGGAAACCAAAACCTATTTCCGCTGCTATGCCGATCTGAAGGAGGTGCGCAACGGTCTGGCCCACCGCCTGTGCGCGGTGACGGCGGACGAGATCCGGGCGGCGTGCGGCAAGACGCCGGAGCAGATCATTTCGCTGATCGAGCGGTGCATTCTCCTGCTGTTCCCCGCCTGCGACCCGGAGGTTTTCCACATCTATGAGCGCATCATCCGCTATATTCAGAAACAGTATTGATACGGGTTCTTGATAAAAAGCGGAATCCGGTGGGATGGTCTATTGAAATCAAACAAATGCGGTTGAGCATTCCACGGAGATGCTGTATACTATTGCCGAAACAACTCGCACCCCGCAAGGGGACGGTAACTCTCCAGAGGCAGCGGCGTTGCCCCTCCCGCCAGAAACAACTTACACCCCGCAAGGGGACGACCCTTTGGAAAGGAGGGATCCTCATGAACCCGCAAACCGTACAAGCCACCTTCGGCTGTCTGCTCCATGATGTGGGCAAGGCAGTCTGCCGCGCCGGTATTTCCGACGGGCGGCACGGCGAGGCCGGATATCGCTTTGTCCGGGACATCGACGGCTACGGACAGGCCAAGGCCGTGCTGGACTGCATCCGCTATCACCACGCCGCCCAGCTTCGTCAGGCAAAGGACTGCGACCCCCTTGCCGCCATCGCCTGCATTGCCGACAACATCGCCGCGGCCGCCGACCGGCGGCAGACCGGCGACGAAACGCAGTTTGACCGCTATCTGCCCCTGTCGCCGGTGTTCACCCATCTCAACGGGGAGCATCCGGGGCACACCCTGCCGCCCCACGCACTGGACGGCTGCCTTCGTCTGCCGCTGGACGGGTCCTTCCGCCTCTCCGCCGGCGACTATGAGCAGATCCTGCTGACCCTGCGCCGGGAGCTTTCCGCCCTGCCGCCGCAGGAGGAGTGGCTCAACTCCCTGCTGTCCGTTTGGGAGAGCTGTATGAGCACCGTGCCCTCCAGCACCAACACCGGGGAAAGTCCCGACATTTCCCTGTATGACCACAGCAAGGTCACTGCCGCCGTGGGGGCGTGCATCAGCGAGTATCTGCTGGATCGGGGCGAAACGGACTATTTCACCGCCCTGGTGCAGCAGGAGCAGAGCTTCCGCCTGCAGCAGGCGTTTTTGCTCTATTCCGCCGATTTTTCCGGCATCCAGAAGTTCATCTACAGCGTGTCCACCAGGAATGCGCTGAAGTCCCTGCGAAGCCGCTCCTTCTTTCTGGAGCTGTGCATGGAGCATTACATAGACGAGCTGCTGCAGCTGTGCGGCCTCAGCCGGGCCAATCTGCTCTACAGCGGCGGCGGGCACTGCTATGTGCTGCTGCCCAACACGGAAAAGACCGTCCGGGCCATCCAGGCGTGGAACACCCGCTTCAACGACTTCCTCATTGAGCAGTTTGGCGTGCGGCTGTATCTGGCAGACGGCTATACCCCCTGCAGCGCCAACGATCTGACCAACACCCCGGCGGAGGAGGCCCCCTATCAGGCGATGTTCCGCCGGGTGAGCCATCAGGTGGCAAAAAAGAAGCTGCACCGCTATTCGGTGCAGCAGCTTCGCCGGATGAATCAGAGCCATCAGGACCCCGGCCAGCGGGAATGCCGGATCTGCGGCAGGACAGACGCCCTGCGCGACGGAGAGGAGGATACCTGCATCTGCCTCTGGTGCGCCCTGTTCGAGAGTCTGTCCCGGAAAATCCAGGGACAGGATGTGTATGTGGTCAGCCGCGATGCGGCCGGTGCAGACTTCGCACTGCCCGCCGCCCAGGGTGAGCTGTCCTTTATCCTTACCAATGAGGCCCGGGCAAGACAGCTTCTCACAGGCGAGGGCGTGGCGCGCGTCTATACGAAGAATCGCTTCTGCGCGGGCCTGCGCTACAGCACCCGCATCTATGTGGGCGATTACGCCGCCGACAACAGCATGGCGGCGCTGGCCGGCGCCTCGGAGGGTGTGCCCCGCCTGGGCGTGTGCCGCATGGATGTGGATAATCTGGGGCAGTCCTTTGTCTCCGGCTATGAATGCGCCGCAGAGAGCGATCCGGTGAAGCACCAGCACTTTGTCACGCTGTCCCGCACGGCGGCGTTTTCCCGACAGATGTCGCTGTTTTTCAAGGGCTATATCAATCCCATCCTCAGCGGAGAATTTGAGCATTACCGGGCCTTGCAGGTGGCCGTGGTCTATTCCGGCGGCGACGATGTGTTCCTGGTGGGCGCATGGACGGATGTGCTGGAGGGGGCGCGGCGGATCCGGGAGGCTCTGCGCCGCTATACCTGCGGCGCGCTGACCATCAGCGCCGGGATCGGCATCTATGGGGATCATTTCCCCATCCGTCAGGCCGCTTCTCTCACCGCCGGGCTGGAGGATGAGGCAAAGAGCCTGCCGCATAAGGACGGCATCGCCCTCTTTGCCGCAGGAGACGGACACTGCTACCCATGGGATACCTATCTGGAACGGATCTGCGGCGAAAAGCTGGTCACTCTGGGGCGATATTTTTCCTCCGGCGACAGCGAACACGGCACGGCCTTTCTTTATCGCCTGATGGAGCTTCTGCGTCAGGCGCAGGCTGGGGGCGGGATCGCTCTGGCGCGCTATGCCTACTTGCTTGCAAGACTGGAGCCGAAAAGAAACGCGCCCAATTACTCCGGCTATAAGCGCTTTTCGGAGGATATGTACCGTTGGGCATTGAACAGCGCCGGCCGGGGAGAGCTTCTCACGGCCATCTGCATCTATGTGTATCGAAACAGAAAGAGGGGGAAGAAGGATGGGCTACAATGACAGAAACAGCCAGGGCAGGCAGTCAAACCGCAATGCAGCGCGCCCGCCCCGCGAGATCACTGCCAGGCCGCTGCCTGCAAATTATGTGGACGAGGCGGAGCGGGTCATCCGCTCGCTGTATGATGAACGGAACAAGATCAGCACCAACAAGATCCGCAACCTGCTGAGCCTGGTGTCGGAGATCTATAATCGGGAAAACCTGCGCACGGCGGATACCATTTCCGAGGAAAGTGCCTCGGGGCTGATCGCACTGCGGATCCGCATGGTCTATGAGGCGGGGCGCGACGATGCGGTAAAGCTGTTTTTGGAGCGCGCGCAGCTTCTGGAGTATATAAAGGGATTGGGTGATTCCCGGGCTAAGCTGATGGACTTCGCCCATTATATGGAAGCCTTGGTGGCATACCATCGCTTCATTCTGCACATGAAGGAGGGTTAAGGCTTATGTACGGAAAAATGATCATCCGTTGCTGCCTGGTGGTGCGCACCGGTCTGCATATCGGCGCAGGCAATGCCTTCAGCGCCATCGGCGCAGTAGACAGCCAGGTGGTGCGCGATCCGCTGACCGGACTGCCTATGATCCCCGGCAGCAGCCTGAAGGGCAAGCTGCGTTCCCTTCTGGCCAGAAGTCTCAGCAAGGATATCCAGCGTATGCCCGACTTTGATCAGGATGACGGACGCATCAAGCGCCTTTTCGGCAGCGCCAATCCGGTGCACCGCGCCCGCCTGCAGTTCGCCGACTGCTTTGTGGCCAATGCAGAGGAGATGGAGCGTGTTCATATCACCGAGGTCAAGGCGGAAAACGCCATCAATCGGGCCACCTCCGTTGCAAACCCCCGCTTTATTGAGCGCGTGGTGGCAGGCACCCGTTTTGCCGTCAGCATTGTGTACGATGTGGAGGATGCGGGGCAGACCGCCGAGGATTTTGCCCTGTTGGCCAAGGGGATGAAGCTGCTGCAGATGGACTATCTGGGCGGCCACGGCTCCCGCGGAAGCGGCCGGGTGAGTCTGTGTGATTTCCGGCTGAAGCCTTTTGAAACCTCTGTGGAGCTTGAACCTCTGTGTGCCCTTTTCAAGGAGGTAGAGGCGTATGAATTACTTCCTGTTTAAGCTGAGCTTTCACACGCCCTGCCATTTTGGCTCTTCGGACAGTGCGCTTTCGCTCTACACCTCGGAGGATCACTTCTGCGCGGATACGCTGTTTTCAGCCCTCTGCCATACGGCGCGGACGCTGTATGGCAACAGCGGCGTGGAAGCGCTGATTGAAAAAGCCCAAAAGGATCAGCTGTTTCTCTCCGACGCCATGCCCTGGTGCGGCGAGCGGTACTATCTGCCCCGCCCGTTTCTGACTGCCCGGACGGACGGTCATACTGCGGGGGCAGAACGCAAGGCTATGAAAAACCTGGCGTATATTGCCGTGGAGGACATGGCGGACTATCTCGCCTGTATGCGCGGCCAGGGACTGTTCGATGCCGGCCGGAAAAAGCAGTGCTTCGGTGTTCCCATGGACAGCACCCGCGCCGCCGTTTTTGAGGGGCAGGACACGCTCCCCTATCATGTGGGCGCCTTTCGCTTTGCGGAGGACTGCGGCCTGTATGTGCTGGCAGGGCTTGAAAGCGATGATGCCGCATGGCTGCGCACGCTGATGCGTGCGTTGGGATTGAGCGGCATCGGCGGAAAGGTCAGTTCCGGCTATGGAAAGTTTACGGTAGATGCTGCGATTTATCTGAATGACCCCTTCGATGAGCAGACAGCGTGGCTGTTCCGGGCGCTTTGCCGGGATGCTCCCGCCTATCTGCTGCTTACCACGGCGCTTCCTGATGAGGAGGAGCTGGAGCGCACCATGGAAGATGCGTCCTACACGCTGACCAGACGGGGCGGATTTGTCAGCTCCGACTCCTTTGCGCCATCGGGGCAGAAAAAGAGAGAGCAATTCTTCCTGACGGCAGGCTCTGTGGTGCGGCGGCGCTTCGGCGGAGCTCTCTATCTGGCGGCCAGGCAGGACCATCCGGCGTATCGCTTCAGCAAGCCGCTTCTTTTGGGGGTGTCCGTATGAGAGAGCTGGAACAGCTTCAGCAGTATGAGCTGATCCTGACCGTGCGGTCTCCGCTGTTTGTCGGCAGCGGTCAGAGCTATCAGCGCACGGAGTATATCTATAACCGCAGGAGCAATCGGGTCTCTGTGCTGCACCGCAATCGGTTTATTCACTTTCTGGCGGAAAACGATCTGGCCGACAGCTATGAGCGGTTTATTCTGGGCGGGAGCACCAACCTCCACAGCTTCCTCCGGCAGGAGTGCGGACTGGACGAGGCAGGAATCCGGGCGCTTTGCGTTTACGACCTGCCGGCAGGCGATGCGCTGGACGCGGAACACAGCCTGAAGAATATTCAGGCATTTATGCGCGACAATGCCTTCCGTCCCTATGTTCCCGGCAGCAGTGTCAAGGGCGCCCTGCGCACGGTCCTGCTGTATCAGGCCATGCAGGAGCAGGGGATACTGGGCACCCGGAATTGGCGGGACTACAGCAAGGAGGACGGTATCCCGGAGCGGGAATATCTGAACACCCTGCGTTTTGCCCGCGACAGCAAAGGAAAAACGCGCCTGGACGCCGTGAGCAGCCTTCTGCGGGGTGTGCTTGTTTCCGACAGCGAACCCATCCCCAACAACGCCATGACGCTGACCGGAAAGAGAGACGCGGCATTCGGCGGCGAGGTCAATGCCATCAATCTGTGCCGCGAGGCAGTGGCTCCGGGAACAAGGATCCGCTTTTCTCTGACGCTGGATCAATCCGTCCTGCATGGACAGCTGACGGCTGAGTCCATTGTGGACGCCATCGAGGCGTTTGACCGATACTATGAGGAAACCTACGCCTGCGGCTTTGCACTGCCGGAAGGGGCGGCTCCGGGCAGAATGAATCACTGCCTGATCCTCGGCGGCGGCGCAGGCTTCTTTTCCAAATCGCTGGCCTATCCCTACTATGGAGAGGAGCAGGCGCTGCATGAGGTCTCTGCATATATGCACCGCACCTTCCGGGGACATTACCATCAATATGACGAGGGGTGGGGGATGTCGCCCCATATGATGAAATACACCCAGTGGAACGGGAAAATGTATCCCTACGGAATCTGCGAGGTGTCTGTGCGGTGATCGGACAATATTGCTTCGCTCTGCGCTCTGCCGATGGGGCCCCCATTCCGTCTATGATGGCTTACCGCTTATATGGCTGGCTTCTGGAGCAGCTTCCGGAGGATATCGGCCGGCAGCTGCATGAGCAGGGAGAAAAACCCCTCTCGCAGTATATCCGCTATGATAAGGCGGAAAACCGGACCCTATGGGTCGTCAGTGTATTTCAAGGGGAGCTGTATGAGCTGCTGGAGCCCGTGCTGGAGCGCATTTCCTGCATTGCGCTGCGCCAAACAACGCTGCAGGCCGCTCTGCTGGACAAGCGGTGCTTTGCATCGACGCAGGAGCTTCTTCTGTACGCCAGGGAGCTGCGGCTGCCCTCGCGGGTCACCATACGCTTTCACGCCACCAGCTCCTTCAAGCAGGACGGCAGCTATGTGATCTTTCCCCAGGAGCGGCTGCTGCTGAGGAGTCTGCTGGCCAAATGGAACGCATGGTTTCCGGAGTATTCGTTGGATGATGAGGATGCGGCAGCCGCATTGGAGCGCGGCGTCCGCATCACAGACTATCAGCTTCGCTCGGGGCGTTATACGCTGAAATCCGCAAAGATCCCCGGATTTTCAGGACGCCTGACACTCTCCTCCTCCCTCAGCGCGCCTATGCAGGAGGTGTGGAATCTGCTGCTGGTGTTTTCCACTCTCTGCGGCATCGGGATCAAAACCACCCTTGGTATGGGCGGCGTAACACTTGAGATATCGCCCAATTCCCTGCTGAAAGAACAGGAAAAATGAAACCCCTCCGGCTGAGCCAAACTGACGTGATAGAGAAAAACAAAAGAGCCGGTCATCCGCGCTGCCTGTTGGCTTGCGGATGATCGGCCCTGCAATTTTCAGCTATCTTTTCCTGTCTGATTTATTGATTTTGGATATCTCCTTGAATTTTGCCCGTTTTGCTTCCGAATACCGGCTGCTGTCAGCGGCATAGGCGTTCTCAGTTTTCAGCTTTCGATAGGACTCCAGACGGGTGCCTTGCGTCTGCCTCCCGCTCCGGACGAATATGGAAACGCACAAGCCCGGTGAAGTAATGCATGACGTCCATTACATTATGCCTACCGAACGATAGGTTGTCAAGCGGCGATGCTTTCGCTCGGATGCAAAAAACATCTATTTTTCCGGTTCGTTCTTGCAATTCCCGACCGCAACCGTTATAATAAACTTGTTACATTGTCCGCTGGCGGAAGCGATTGCAGCGGGCAGGAAAATGAGAGAAAGTAGGTGGCGGCATGGAGCAATCTCCCCAGTATGTGATCGAAATGCTTCACATCACCAAGGAGTTTCCCGGCATCAAGGCCAACGACGACATCACCCTGCAGCTGCGCAAGGGTGAGATCCACGCCCTGCTGGGCGAAAACGGCGCAGGCAAGTCCACGCTGATGTCCGTCCTGTTCGGCCTGTATCAGCCGGAGGAGGGCGAGATCCGCAAAAACGGCAAGCCGGTGAAGATCAACGACCCCAATGACGCAACGGCGCTGGGCATCGGCATGGTGCACCAGCACTTCAAGCTCATCGACGTGTTCACCGTCCTGGACAACATCATCCTGGGCGCGGAGGATACCAAGCTGGGCTTCCTGCAAAAAAAGGCGGCCCGGCAGAAGGTCCAGGAGCTGTCCCAGCGGTACGGCCTGCGGGTGGACCTGGACGCCAAGGTGGAGGACATCACCGTGGGTATGCAGCAGCGGGTGGAGATCCTGAAGATGCTGTATCGCGACAACGAGATCCTCATCTTCGACGAGCCCACCGCCGTTCTGACTCCCCAGGAGATCGACGAGCTGATGGACATCATGCGCAGCCTTACCAAGGAGGGCAAGTCCATCCTGTTTATCTCCCACAAGCTCAACGAGATCATGGCCGTGGCGGATCGGGTCACCGTTCTGCGCAAGGGCCGGTATGTGGGCACGGTGAACACCTGCGACACCAACAAGCAGGAGCTGTCCAACATGATGGTGGGCCGCCCGGTGCAGCTGCAGGTGGTGAAGGAGCCTGCCCAGCCCAAGGACCCCGTTCTGCGGGTGCGGCACATGTGCGTGGCCTCCCACCAGCACAAGCGGGACGCCGTTCACGACGTGAGCCTGGAGGTCCGGGCCGGAGAGATCGTGTGCATCGCCGGTATCGACGGCAACGGCCAGACGGAGTTCGTCCAGGGCCTGACGGGCCTGGATAAGATCACCGGCGGCACCGTGGAGCTGTGCGGCAAGAACATCACCCACGCCTCCATCCGCCGCCGGGGCGAGAACATGAGCCACATTCCCGAGGACCGGCACAAGCACGGCCTGATCCTGGACTTCACCCTGGAGCAGAACATGGTCCTGCAGCGGTATCTGGAGCCGCAGTTCCAGAAGGCGGGCTTCATCAGGAACGCCGCCGTCCGGGAATACGCCCAGCACCTCATCGACCAGTACGACGTGCGCAGCGGCCAGGGTCCCGTGACCATCGCCCGCAGCATGTCCGGCGGCAACCAGCAGAAGGCCATCATCGCCCGCGAGGTGGACCGGGATAAGTCCCTGATCGTGGCGGTGCAGCCCACCCGCGGCCTGGACGTGGGCGCTATCGAGTATATCCACAGCCAGCTGGTGGCCGAGCGGGACCGGGGCAAGGCGGTGCTGCTGGTGTCCCTGGAGCTGGACGAGGTCATGAGCCTGTCCGACCGCATCCTGGTGATGTACGAGGGCCGGCTTGTGGGCCAGCTGAATCCGAAAACCACCACCGTGGCCGAGCTGGGCCTGTATATGTCCGGCGCCAAGCGGGACGATATGGGAGGTGACCAGGCATGAAAAAGAACGCACTGGCAGCGCTTTACGAAAAAGACGGCACCAAAAAGGTGCTCTCATCCCTGATCTCCATTGTGGCGGGTCTTTTAGTGGGCGGCATCGCCGTTCTGATCGTGGGCCTGTGCAACGAGAAGATCTCCCTGAGCGGCGCATGGGACGGCATCCGCATCATCTTCGCCGGTATCTTCAGCACCGGCCGCGACGCCGCCGGTACCCTGACCTGGGGCTTCAACGCGGTGAACCTGGGCAACATGCTGTTCCGGGCCACGCCCCTGATCATGACGGGCCTTTCCGTGGCCGTGGCCTTCAAGACGGGCCTCTTTAACATCGGCGCCCCCGGCCAGTATCTGATCTCCACCATGGTCACCCTGATGGTGGCCCTGTCCATTCCCTCCAGCGCGGTGCCCGTGGGCGTTATCTGGGTGCTGGCCTTCCTGGCCGGGTGCCTGTCCGGCGCTCTGTGGGGCGCGATTCCCGGCCTGGTGAAGGCCCTGCTGAACATCAACGAGGTGCTGGCGTGCATCATGACCAACTGGATCGCCGCCAACCTGGTGACCTGGATGTTCGACATCAGCAATTTCAAGAATATGGTCGAGAGCACCAAGTCCGGCTATATCTATAAGACCACCTTCAACGGCGTGGCCACCCCCAAGCTGGGGCTGGACGCCATCTTCCCCGGCTCCCAGGTCAACGGCGGCATTCTCGTTGCCATCGTCATCGCCATCGCCATGTACATCCTGATGAACAAGACCACCCTGGGCTATGAGCTGAAGGCCTGCGGCGCCAACCGTCACGCCGCCCGCTATGCCGGTATCCGGGACAAGCGCAACATCGTGCTGTCCATGGCCATTGCCGGTGCGCTGGCCGGAGCCGGCGCGGCCCTGTACTGGCTCTCCGGCAACACCGAGTTCTATTGGTCCACCTATCAGGCCCTGCCTGCCGTGGGCTTCAACGGCATCCCCGTGGCCCTGCTGGCCCTGAACAACCCCATCGCGGTGATCTTCACCGGTATCTTCATGGCCATGCTGAACATCGTGGGTCTGCAGCTGACCAACCTGACGGCCTATAACGAGTATATCACTGACGTCATCATCTCCGTGATCGTGTACCTGTCCGCCTTCTCCCTGGCCATCCGCATGATGCTGTCCCGGAAGAAAAAGCCCCACGCCCATGTGGAGGAGACTGCCGCCCCGGCGGCGGACGCCGCACCCCCGGAGGAACCGGCGGAGGAACCCACGGAACCGGCAGAGCCGATAGCGGCTCAGACGGAGGAAGGAGGCGACCAGGCATGACGTTTCTGATCCAACAGACTTTGATTTACGCGGTGCCCCTGATGATCGTGGCCCTGGCGGGCGTGTTCGCCGAGCGAAGCGGTATCATCAACCTGGCCCTGGAAGGTATCATGATCTTCGGCGCCTTCATCGGCGTGCTGTTTGTGCGGCTGATGCAGGGGTCCCAGGCGGTGCTGGCCGCCAAGCAGGCCGGCGACTGGGTGGCCCTTCAGGGGCTGGAGCTGCTGACCATGCTGGTGGCGGCGGCCATGGGCGCGGTGTTCTCCCTGCTGCTGAGCTTTGCGTCCATCAACCTCCGGGCCGACCAGACCATCGGCGGCACGGCGCTGAACCTGATGGCCCCGGCCCTGGTGCTGTTCCTGATCCGCATCATCGCCAACCAGAATACCCTGCAGATGGCCACCGGCGACTCTGCCAGCTGGTTCATGCTGAAAAAGTCCACCTTCGGCGTGGATAAGAACGTGGACTGGGGCTTCTTCGGGGAAACCTTCCTGAATAAGATCTACCTGGCCACCTACATCTGCATCCTGCTGTTCATCATTCTGTCCGTCATCCTGTACAAGACCAAGTTCGGCCTGCGTCTGCGGGCCTGCGGCGAAAATCCCCAGGCGGCGGACTCTCTGGGCATCAACGTCTACAGGATGCGCTATGCCGGCGTCACCATTTCCGGCGCTCTGGCGGGCATGGGCGGCTTCGTGTACGCCATGACCACGGCCAACTGCTCCTCCAACGGCGACGTGGCGGGCTTCGGCTTCCTGGCCCTGGCCGTTATGATCTTCGGCAACTGGAAGCCTCTGAACATCGCCGGGGCGTCCCTGCTGTTTGGCCTGTTCAAGTGCATCGCCGCGGCATATGCCAGCATCGACATCAACGGCGACGGCGTGTTCCTGCTGGCCGACATCGGCATCAGCGCCCACCTGTACCGGATGCTGCCGTACCTGATCACCCTGCTGGTGCTGGCCTTCACCTCCAAGAAGTCCCGGGCCCCCAAGGCCGAGGGCATCCCCTACGACAAGGGTCAGCGGTAAGCGAAAAACCTATATCCTCCCAATACCCCGGCGCAGTGCGCCGGGGTATTTGTCATAATTTGTTACATTTTGTTTCCTCTTTTTAACTGGACATTTCCGCCGGGGCCGCCTTATAATATGCCTTGCGAGATCATCCGGGGCCCGGCCCCGCCAGAATTAAGAGGGATATTTTCATGGGTTTTAATACACTTCCGTTTGTGTTTGTGTTTCTGCCGCTGTTTCTGGCGGCGTTTTATCTAGTCCCCGCCCGCTGGCGGGCGGGCCTGCTGTGCCTGGGGAGCCTGGTGTTCTACGTCATCGGCGTGTGGCAGCGGCCCTGGTGCCTGGCTCCGCTGCTGGGTCTGGCGGTTCTGGTGTATCTGCTGGGGCTGCGGATGCGGCCCCGGGAGAGCCGGGGGCTGCTGGTCCTGGGCCTGGCGGCCCTGTTCGGCTGCCTGTTCTTCTTCAAATACGCCGGACTCCTGGGTCTGGGAGTGACGCTGCCCCTGGCCATCAGCTTCTATTCCTTCCAGCTGGCGGCGTACCTGATCGACGTGTACCGGGGCCGGGTCCCGGCGGAAAGAAAGCCCCTGCTGTTTTTCACCGGCGTGCTGCTGTTTCCCAAGCTGCTGTCCGGCCCGCTGATGGACCCACTGTCCCTGCATGAGCAGCTGTCCGACCCGCCACGGCCGGGCCTGGAGGACTTCGACAGCGGCCTGCGGGACTTCATCCTGGGCCTGTCCATGAAGGTGCTGCTGGCCAACCAGATCGGCGGCCTGTGGCGTCAGGTGGGGAACATCGGCTATGAGAGCGTGTCCACGCCTCTGGCGTGGATGGGCATCGCGGCCTACTCCCTGCAGCTGTATCTGGACTTCTGCGGCTATTCCTGGATGGCCCTGGGCCTGGGGCGGATGCTGGGCTTCCGGCTGCCCCGGAACTTTGAACACCCCTACGCCGCCCGCTCCATGCAGGACTTCTGGCGGCGGTGGCACATCAGCCTCAGCTCCTGGTTCCGGGATTACGTCTATATCCCCCTGGGCGGCAGTCGGGAGGGGACGGCCCGGACCTATCTGAACCTGCTGGCGGTGTGGGTCCTGACGGGCCTGTGGCACGGCAGCACCCTGAACTTCCTGCTGTGGGGCCTGCTGCTGTTCGCCCTCATCGCCCTGGAGCGGGCCGGATGGGGCCGGGTGCTGGCGCGCAGCCGGGTAATCTCCCGGGTGTACATGGTGCTGATGATCCCCCTGAGCTGGCTGCTGTTCGCCATCCCCTCAGTGAGCCGCATCGGCGTTTACCTGGGCCGACTGTTTCCCCTCGTGTCCCGGGGGATCGCCGTCAACGCCGGGGACTGGCTGCAATATGGCAAACAGTATTGGTGGCTGCTGGTGCTGGGCATCGTGTTCTCTACCCCCGGGCCGGAGAAGCTGTGGAACCGCATCCGCGGCACCTGGCTGGGCACGGTGATCCTGGCGGTGCTGTTCTGGGCCTGCGTTTACTGCATGTCCGTGGCCACCAACGATCCGTTTATGTACTTCTCGTTCTAAAGGGGGTGTTATCATGAAGCATATCAAGAATTTCCGCCCCCTGGCCCTGGCCGCCATCCTGGTGGTCACCTCCGCAGCCGCCGCCGTGTGCGGCCTGGTGATGAAGGGACAGCTGCAGAAATATGTGGGCGGCTATGACGACAAGTGGGCCATCGCCGTGCCCTTTCTGATGCTGCGGGACGACACCGACTGGCAGCGGATGCTGGCGGCGAAAAACGCCCCGCCTGCGCCGGACCCCGAACCCGAGCCCGAACCGGAACCGGAGCCTGACCCGGAACCCGAACCTGAGCCGGAGCCGCCGGTGGTGGTCACCAACGCCGTATACGGCCAGGACGAGAGCTTTTTCGACGACGCCCTGTTCATCGGCGACTCCCGGATGGTAAACGTGGCCAACTATGCCCGGCTGGGCAGCGCCGACTACTTCGCCGACGTGGGCATGACGGTGTTCAAGATGTTCTCCACCACCGCCTCCGACAAGAATTTCGGCGCAACGGACCTGGGGTCCCTGCTGCGCAGCAAGCAATACAGCCACATTTTCGTGATGCTGGGCCTCAACGAGGCCGGTTATCCCCTGGGGAACCTGTTCGACGCCTACCAGAGCGACCTGGAGCAGCTGCGCCAGCTCCAGCCGGACGCCACCATCTACATTCTGAAGGTCTACGGCGTCACCGCCGACGTGGCTGCCGGGAATCCCAGCTTTGCCCACAGCCGCCTGACCGCCGTGAACCAGGGCTTTGCGGAGCTGGCCGACGGCGACCGCATCCGCTGCCTGGACTCGGACACCCTGTTCTGCGGCGACGACGGCTTCATGCTGCCGGAATACACCGGCGACGGCGTCCATCCCTACGGAAAGTTCGCCTATCAGTTCTCCCAGTGGCTGTGCGAGCAGATCACTCAGGGGAAGTGACACAAAACGCGACAAGGCCCTCCGGCGTCAGCCGGAGGGCCTTGTTTTCTGCAATTCTTTATTCCGCGAACAGGGGGGTGGACAGATACCGGTCGCCGGTGTCCGGCAGAAGCACCACGATGGTCTTGCCTACGGACTCCGGCCGCCGGGCGATCTGCAGAGCCGCCCACACGGCGGCGCCGGAGGAGATGCCCACCAGCACGCCCTCGGTATGGCCGATCTCCCGGCCCAGGGCAAAAGCGTCCTCGTTGGTGACGGGGATGATCTCGTCATAGACCTGGGTGTCCAGCACCTGGGGCACAAAGCCCGCGCCGATGCCCTGAATCTTGTGGGCCCCGGCCACGCCGGTGGACAGCACCGCCGAGCTTTTCGGCTCCACCGCCGCCACCCGGACGGCGGCGTTCCGGGACTTCAGATACTGCCCCACGCCGGTGATGGCGCCGCCGGTGCCGACGCCTGCCACGAACCAGTCCACCTGCCCGTCGGTATCCTGCCAGATCTCCGGCCCAGTGGTGTCAAAGTGGGCCTTGGGGTTGGCGGCGTTGACGAACTGGCCGGGGATGAAGCTGCCGGGGATCTCCCGGGCCAGCTCATCTGCCTTGGCAATGGCCCCCTTCATGCCCTTGGCCCCCTCGGTGAGCACCAGCTCCGCGCCATAGGCCTTCATCAGCTGGCGGCGCTCCACGCTCATGGTTTCCGGCATGACGATGATCACCCGATAGCCCCGGGCGGCGGCCACGGAGGCCAGGCCGATGCCGGTGTTGCCGGAGGTGGGCTCGATGATGACGCTGTCCTCATGCAGCAGGCCCCTGGCCTCGGCGTCGTCGATCATGGCCCGGGCGATGCGGTCCTTCACGGACCCGGCGGGGTTCAGATACTCCAGCTTGGCCAGGATACGGGCCTTCAGGCCGTATTTCTTCTCCAGATGGGTCAGCTCCAGCAGGGGGGTGCGGCCGATCAGCTGATCGGCGGAGGTATAGATATGAGACATGGTCCATTTCTCCTTTATATTGTAAGATGTTGGTTTTTTTCAGCGGACGGACACCTTACAACATCGGAAAACCACAGACGCTTCCATGGAAATGACCTCGGTTCCTAAAAACTACTACCAATGCAGTATGTTGGTAGTATATTCTTGTCACGCACAAAAGTCAACCCCCTGACGAAAATTTTTCGTCAGGGGGCAACTTGTCAAAAAAGCCTCGCAGAGTTTGCCGCCCGCAGGCGGCAAATCAAGTGCAATCCATTTTTTGCCGGGGCGTGTACCTGGCAAAAAATACTTCTCAGTCTGCAAGTGTGGAATTTGTTCGCTTTCAGCGAACAAATTATGCGCGCGGCAGACTGCAAGCCTTTTGTCCAAAAAGGGCTTCGCCTTTTTTGGACAGTCTCAACCCCTCTGCGAAAAGTTTTCGCAGAGGGGTTGAAGCATATTTACAGGCTCTTTTCCAGGGCGTGGACCCAGTCGGCCTTCAGGTAATAAATCAGGAACACCACACAGCTGACGCTCCAGGTGATGGGATAGGCCCAGAAAATGGTGGCAATATCCGGCCAGACCTTCAGGGCCAGGGTGATATAGCTGACCCGCAGGATGCACCAGCAGCCCAGCATGGTGTACATAGGCACCTGGGCCCGGCCCGCGCCCCGCAGCACGGCGGACACGCCGTGGGCAAAGGCCAGGAAGCAGAAGAACAGCGCCTCAATGTGGGACTGACGCACACCGATGGCCACCACGGCCGGGTCGTCGTTGAACAGCCGCATGGCATAGGGGGCCAGGAAAAACAGCGCCACGCCGATAAGCTCCGCCATGGCCATGGAGCACAGGATGCCGATCCGGGCACCCTGCTTGGCCCGGTCAAACTGCCCCGCTCCCAGGTTCTGGCCGATGAAGGTGGTCAGAGCCATGGCGAAGGCGGTGATGGGCAGGAACACGAAACCCTCCACCTTGGAATACGAGCCGCAGCCCGCCATGGCGTCGGAGCCGAAGGTGTTGATGTTGGACTGCACCACCACGTTGGCGATGGCGATGATGGAGTTCTGCACGCCGGAGGGAACACCCTGGGAAGTGATTTTCTTCAGCAGAGGCAGATCAAAGCCGATGCGCTTGATCTCCAGCCGGTACGGCCCGTCGGACCGGGTCAGCTTGATGATGCACAGGACGGCGCTGACCACCTGGCTGATCACGGTGGCTACGGCGGCGCCTGCCACGCCCATATCCATGGCCCCCACAAACAGCAGGTCCAGGGCCACGTTGACCACCGACGAGATAACCAGATAGTACAGGGGGCTGCGGCTGTCGCCCACCGCCTGCAGAATGCCCATGCCTGCGTTATACAGGATGGTGGCCAGGCTTCCCAGGAAGTACAGCCGGAAATACAGAATGGAGGTGTCCAGCACGTCCGCCGGGGTGCGCATCCAGGTAAGGATGGTGGGGGTGAAGAACACGCCCAGCAGGGTCAGCAGCACACCGCAGCACAGGGCAAAGGCGATGTCCGTGTGCACAGCGGAGCGGACCTTTTCATAGTTCCTGGCCCCGAAATACTGGGCGATGACGATGCCCGCCCCGATGAACAGGCCCATAAAAAAGCCTGTCATCATAAAAATGAGGTTGCCGCTGCTGGCCACAGCGGCCAGAGCCTGCTTGCCCACAAATTTGCCCACGATGACGCTGTCCACCGTGTTGTATAGCTGCTGGCAGAGATTGCCCAAAAAGACCGGCACTGCAAAGCTGACCATGCGCTTCCAGATGGAGCCGGTGGTCATATCGGTGCTGCGGTTGATGGCGGCCACGCCGCATCGCCTCCTTATGTAAAGAAATCGTCAGTTCCTTCATTATAGGGGGAAAATGCGGAAAGGTCAACCCTTCATCGCCAAAATAAGTGTTTTTGTCTTTGAATCGTGCACAAATGCGAAAATACGGCAAACGGATTCAGTGAAACCCGGCAGAAAAAATAGTTCTCCGCGCAGCGTCGGACCGCTGCGCGGAGAAGCAAAGGGGGGATGAGAGAGTAAATCGTTGTCAGTCGGCCAGGATCCGCACCGCACCCACATAGGTGCTGCTGTAATAGCCATCGAAATAGCTGATCTTGACCCCGCCGTTGGAGGTGGCGTGGATGAAGGCCCCGCCGCCCAGATAAATGCCCACATGGGAGATGTCGCCGCCGCCATAGGAGAAGAACACCAGGTCCCCGGCCAGCCGCTCCGCGGTGGACACCCGGGTGAAGGCGTACAGCTGGTCGCTGGCCCCGTGGGACATGCGATAGCCGAAGTGGGCGTAGACGTACATGGTGAAACCCGAGCAGTCGAACCCGCTGGGGGAGGCCCCGCCCCACACATACCGGGTGCCCAGGAAGGACTTTGCATAGTCCACCAGGTCCTCCCGGGCGCTCTTCACGGCGGAGGTCCCGGCGTAGTCGCTGTACTGCACGGTCTGGCACCCGTCAGCCCGGACATAGCCGGTGGTGCCGCTGAAGGTGATCTGATACCAATTGCCGTCCTCGGTGACGTCGTTGAGCCGGGCCACCTTGCCCTGGCGCAGGGTCCGCAGGGAGGCGGCGCTGTCGCTGGGTGCGGCGTACACGGTGATCTGACGGGCGGCCATGGCGCCGTCATAGGCGTCCAGCAGGGCCTGGCGGGCGGCCTGACGGCCGGTGCGGCGGGCGGCCTCGCGGTTGGCCTGGCGGGCGGCTTCCGCCTGCCTGGCTTCCTCCTCCTGCTGCAGCTGCACCGCCTGAACGGCCAGCTGGGACAGGTCCACCGTCTCCTCCTGCTCCAGCATCCCCAGGTCGATGGCGATGTTGGAATTGGCCTGGGCGGACTGGGACAGGCCGGCCTCCTCCAGCGCCTGCACGGCGGCGGAGTAGCTGGCGGCGGCTTCGGCCGCATCCTGTATCTGATGGCTCTGATCTGCGCTGACGATCCAGATGCTGGACAGCGTCATGGACACGGCCAGGAACAGACAGGCGAAACGTCGGGATACCATGGGTAAGACTTCCTTTCCATAAGGGGATTTTCTAACGACAAGAGATACTATACCACAATGGTTTCAAAAAAGCTACAAAAAATTACAGATTGGTAACAAAAGTTTTCAAAATGGTAAAAATTTACTGCCGTGTCACGCAAAACACGGCAGTAAACTCGATATTCAGGATAAAATCCTCATTTCCGCAGGTCGGCGATGGCCTGGCCCGTGGCCAGGATGGTCTCCCCGGCCCGGCGCACCCCGGCTCCGGCGGCCTTCACCAGCTCGTCCTTCACGTCCACCGCCAGGCGGCGGAAGATCTCGGAGATGATCTTTTTCTTCTCCTCGTCGGCCCCGGCATACTCCCGGATCAGGGCCGCTCCGGCGGCCAGACCGCCGCTGCGCAGGTCCTCCAGGGTCTTGGTGCGGCCGCCCCGGCTGAGGATGTCGAAAAACGCCCGGGAGAACTGCTCCCGCTCCTGGGGGCTCATGGAGCCGATCCACTCCCGCAGCACCCCGTCGGACAGCTGGCCCAGCTGGGACCGCTGGCCCAGGTGGACGAACCGGGGGCCTTCCACGCACCAGGACAGGGGCTCATGCTGCATAATGGACCGGGCGGTGCTGTCCACCACCTCATAGTCCTCGGCGTGCTCCAGCAGGACCCCCACGATGGAGGAGGCGGGGATATAGGTGAACAGCCGATCCGCCACCGCCTGATAGCTGGGGGTGTCCACCAGGTCCCGGCTGAAGCCCGGACCGTCGTTGTTATAGGCGGCGATAAGCCGCTTGCGCTGGAGCTTTTCGTCCAGGTGGACCGCCGCCCAGGCCGCCAGATTTCCTCCCTTGGAGTGTCCGCCGATGCGCAGGGCACGCCGGGGGCAGGCCCGGGCCACGGCCCCGGCATACTCCGCGGCCTTCACCTGGGCGGGGACGGCGGAAAGGAAGCTCATGTTGAAGTCCTCCTGCCAGCCCACAATGGTCATGTCCGTGCCCCGGTAGGCGGCGTATACGCTGCCGTCCGGCAGCAGGAAGGACACGGCGGCAAACTGCATCTGCCGGTCCTCGTCGTGGAGGCTCTCAAAGGCGAACAGGGACACCTCCCGGAACCGGGGCGTCTCCGCCGCCTGGCGCATCAGAGGGATGTAGTCCAGGGTGGACAGGCCCAGTTGCTCGTCCTCCTCCGTCAGCAGGCGGCACACGTCTCCCATGGGCATGGCGTCCTGAGGGTCGAAGCTGCGCAGCCGGGGGATGTTCTCCAGCTTGATATAGGAAATGATGCACAGGAGCAGGTTGTCCACCTCGTTGAACCCGTCCTGGGCAAAGGTCAGGTCGCCCCGCCACCGGAGGTAGTCGGACACGGTGGCGCTGGCTTTCGTCTCGTCAGACATGGGGGATACCTCCTTGTTTTGAATGTTATTGCAGGCTCTTGCACCGCTCGTCGGTGTTGTGGATTACCTGGGCCACGCTCTGACCCAGGCCGGGATACCCGGCGGTCAGGGTGTCCGGGGTGATCTCCTGGACCTCCTCCGCCTGGCTCAGGGCCCGGCGGTACCGCACCTGGCTCATGGTCATGTCCGCCTGCACCAGGCCGCCGTCATAGTCCCCGGGGGACACGGCGAAGAAGTCCTCGTTGCCGCCGCCCCGGCGATACAGCTGCCGCAGCAGGGCATACAGCGCCCCGCTGAGATAGTCCCCGGCGGCGGTGACGGCCTCCCGGCTGCCGGTTTTGCCCAGCTGGTCAAACAGGACCCCTGCGGTGTTCACCACCAGCTTTTTTTGCAGGGTGGCCATGATGCTGCCCCGCAGGCTGCCCTTTTCGCCGGAGGAGTCGTACACGTCCCCGGCCTCGATGATGGACCCGTCCCGGCTCAAGGTCCGGCCCAACAGATAGTCCGCCGACACGTGGTAATAGTCGCACGCCCGGGTCACGAAGGCCAGGCCCGGCTCCCGGATGCCGTTTTCATAGTGGCTCAGCAGGGCCTGGCTGATGCCCAGCTCCGCCGCCGCCTTCCGCTGGGAAACGCCCTTCTCCTGCCGCAGCAGGCTCAGCGTGCGGGAAAAGTCAGTTGCCATTCTCTCTCACCCATCTCTCTATTTTATACAGGAAGTTGATTATACCGCACTTTATACAAAAAGTAAATCCCTATTTTCCGCGGGAGCCATATTGGTCTCCCGCCCCTTTTCCCGGCAAATACCGGCGGATTTTCCGGAATTTACCGGGAATTAAATATGAAAAAGCTGTTAATTCCCGTGAAATCCCTTGACGGATGGGGGAAAACCATGTATCATATATTTTTGTAACGAATTTGTAACTTTTTGAGGCAACCTGATTATGAAACAAGACCTTATGCATAAAGACGTCAACGACGTCAACATCACGCCGGAGGAGCGGCGCAGCATCTGGCAGCTCTGGCGGCAGAATCTGAAGGACTGGGCCTGGTACATCCGGGAAAATCCCGACTGGCTGGACCTGGACATCCAGACCGCCGTGAAGCGCCACGTCATCGCCCCCCTGCGGGAGGGCTGGCATCGCCTGCGGAGTCTGGCCCACCAGAAGAAGCGCCGGGAGTTTCCGGAATCCGAAAACCGCCTGGCCCAGCTGCTGCTGTTCGCCTGGGGCAGTATGCCCCGGATGGGCGCGGGCCTGCGGGAGCGGTTTGCCCTGCGCCGCAAGCACAACATCCGCCGCAGCGGCAGCATCCGGGGCCTGCTGGAGCGGCTGCACCTGCACCCGGCCATCTTCCTGGGCACCTGCGTCACGGCGGCGGCGGTGATCGTGCTGCTGTCGGTATACACCATCGGCACCACCGTCCGCTATGACGGCATCAACCTGGGCACCGTGGGCTCCCGCCGGACGGTGGACCAGGCGGTGCAGCAGCTGGAGACCGTCACCCGCCAGACCTTAGAGGACCAGGACTACGCCATCGACACCGCCCTGCTGTCCACCCAGACCCATGTGGTCCCCCGCCGGGACCTGGAGAGCCGGGAGGAGTTCGCCGAGAACCTGACGGACCAGATCGGCGACGTCACCTATGGCTATACCCTGTATGTAGACGGCGAGGCCGTGGCCGCCACCACCTACGCCGGAGCCATCGATCAGCTGCTGGAGCAGATGAAGGCGGGCTATATCACCGAGAACACCGTGGACTGCAGCTTTGTGGAAAACGTGGAGATCAAGGAGGGCTATGTGGACAGCTCCCTGATCTCCAACCTGGGCTATATCGCTGAGAAGCTCAACGCCACCAAGGAGGGGGCCGTGGTATACACCGTGAAGCCCGGCGACGTGTGGTCCGCCATCGCCGAGGACAACGGCATGACCAACCAGCAGCTTCTGACCCTGAACCCCGGCTATGACATCGCCGTGCTCCACGCCGGGGACCAGCTGACCATCTCCAACGCCGTACCCTATCTGACGGTGGTGGCCGTGGAGCGGCAGAACTACATCCGGGACCTGCCCTATACCATCACCTACCGGGACGACGCCAGTATGTACCAGGGCGACACCAAGGTGCTGTCCAAAGGCGTGTACGGCAAGGCGGACGTCACCGCCAACGTGACCATCATCAACGGCGAGGAGACCGCCCGGGAATATGTGGCCTCCGTGACCCTGTCCCAGCCTGTGGCCGAGGTCCAGGCCCGGGGCACCAAGGTCCGGCCCACCTGGTTCCCCACCGGCAGCTTCCGCTGGCCCTGCTACGGCGTTATCACCTCCTACTTCGGCCCCCGCCGGGCCAGCGTGGCCGGCGCCTCCACCTATCATGAGGCCCTGGACATCGCCAACAGCTACGGTACCGCCATTTACGCCGCCGACGGCGGCACCGTGACCCTGGCCGGGTGGTACGGCGGCCTGGGCTACTGCGTGAAGATCGACCACGGCAACGGCTTTGTCACCACCTATGGCCACAACAGCTCCCTGCTGGTGTCTGTGGGCCAGCATGTGTACAAGGGCCAGCAGATCGCCCGCATGGGCTCCACCGGCATCAGCAGCGGCCCCCACTGCCACTTCGCCGTGACCCGCAACGGCACCCTGGTGGACCCGCTGAACTACCTGCCGTAAAAAATCAAAGCTCCGGGATGAGGTTCTCATCCCGGAGCTTTTGCATGGCGATTATTCCTTGTCCTGGGAGTCCTCCGGCTGGGGGTCCTCCTGGGGCTTTTCTTCCGGCTTGTCCTCCGGTTTATCCTCCGGTTGGCTGTCGAAGTCCGGCATGGGGATGGGCTCCGACACGATGTTGATGTGCTTGGCGGGGGCCTCGATCACGTCCGGGGTGGAGGGGCGGAACAGCTTCTGATCCTCCTCCCGGGTGGCGCCGTAGTTGTCCACAGTCTCCGGGTCCCGGCCCTCGATGATGGCCATCATCTCCTGGCCGGTGATGGTCTCCTTTTTCAGCAGGTACGCCGCGATCTTGTCCAGCAGTTCCCGGTTTTCGCTGAGGATCTGCTTGGCGTCCTGGTGGCACTGGCGGATGATGGCGATGGTGGCCCGGTCCGCCGCGGCATACGTCTCCTGGGCGCAGGTCATGGAGTAGCCGCCGTCCAGATACTGGCTCTGGACGGTGCCCAGGGCCATCATGTCGAACTCCTCGCACATACCGAACCGCGCCACCAGGTTCCGGGCCATCTCCGTGGCCCGCTCGATGTCGTTGGCGGCGCCGGAGGTCATGGTGTTGCACACGATCTCCTCCGAGGACCGGCCGGCAAGCAATGTGCGGATCTCCGCCAGGATGTCCTCCTTGGACATGAGGAACTTCTCCTCCTCCGGCAGGTGCAGGGTGTAGCCCAGGGCCCCCTGGGTGTGGGGCACGATGGTGATCTTGCTGACGGGCTGGGCATTCTTCTGCTTGGCCGCCACCAAGGCGTGGCCCACCTCGTGATAGGCGATGATGCGCTTTTCCTCCTGGGTGATGACGGTGCCCTTCTTCTCGGAGCCTGCGATGACCGTCTCAAAGGCCGCCAGCAGGTCGTTCTGGTTCACGGCCTTGCGGCCCTTGCGCACGGCCCGCAGGGCCGCCTCGTTCACCAGGTTGGCCAGGTCCGCGCCTACGCACCCGGCGGTGGCCTGGGCGATCTTGTCCAGATTCACGTCCTCCGCCAGGCGGATGTTCCGGGTGTGGACCTGCAGGGTGGCAAGTCTGCCTGCCAGGTTGGGCCGGTCCACGGTGATGCGCCGGTCGAAGCGGCCGGGACGCAGCAGGGCCTTATCCAGCACCTCCGGCCGGTTGGTGGCCCCCAGAACGATGACGCCCTTGCTGGGGTCGAAGCCGTCCAGCTCCGCCAGCAGCTGGTTCAGAGTCTGCTCCCGCTCGTCGTTGCCGCCGAAGCGGCCGCCGTCACGGGATTTGCCGATGGTGTCGATCTCGTCGATGAAGATGATGCAGGGAGCCACCTTGGCGGCCTCCTTGAACAGGTCCCGGACCCGGGACGCGCCCACGCCCACGAACATCTCCACAAAGTCGGAGCCGGAGATGGAGAAGAAGGGCACGTTGGCCTCACCGGCCACGGCCTTGGCCAGCAGGGTCTTGCCAGTACCCGGGGAGCCCACCAGCAGCGCGCCCTTGGGGAGCTTCGCGCCGATGGCGGTGTATTTGCCGGGGTTGTGGAGGAAGTCGATGATCTCCTCCAGGGACTCCTTGGCCTCGTCCTGACCGGCCACGTCCTTGAAGGTGACGCCGGTCTGCTTCTCCATACACACCTTGGCGTTGGACTTGCCCACGTTGCCGATGCCGCCGATGCTGCCGCCGTTTTTGGACACGATCCGCATCACCAGCACGATCAGCCCCATGGTCAGCAGCATAGGCAGAATGTACATCACCAGGATGTCGCCCAGGACGCTCCAGGAGCTCTTGACGGGGCTGGAATACTCCACGCCGTGCTCATCCAGCAGGGGAAGCAGCCGGGTGTCCGTCAGGTAGGTGGTGTACAGGGTGATGGGGTTCTTCTCGCTCTGGGTATAGGTCCGGGGCTGCTGATTCTTGTTGGACGACTCCTGGGTATAGGTATAGCCGTCTACCGGGGTGGCATACAGCACGCCGTCCTTCAGCTCGATCTTCTTGATCTGGTCCTCCTGCACCAGGTTCATCATCTGGCTGTAGGTGATCTCGAAGCTCTTGCCGCCGCTGGTCATGGCCAGAATGTAGTTGAACACCAGGGTCAGCACCAACGCCCAGCCGATCAGGGAGAGGACGCTGCGCAGATTCCGGTTGTTCTTCTTGTTTCCGCCGTTGTTTCCGCCGTTTCTGTTGTTTGAGTCCATCTTGGTCTCCTTCCGTCAAAAAAACTGCCCCCAGCCTGGCCGCTTCCGGGCAGATAGTAGTAGCATTCTTGCAGTATACCATAAAATAAATTCCGTCACAAGCGGAGAATGACGGCTTTTGTGTTAATTTTCTATGAATCCCCGGCAGGGGCATTTCCGATAAGCTGGCAGGCTCCCCGGACGATTTTCGCCCGGGGAGCCCGTTTATCGTATTCAGTCCTCCCGGCCTGCGTGGCGGCAGGAGGTCCGGAAGGTGGACCCCCATGCGTTCTTCATGGTCCAGGAGGGGGTACATACCCTGGGCAACTTCAAGCGGCACCTGAACCCCTGACGGAAAAAACCGTCCCGGTACAGAGCGGGACGGCCCGGAAAACCGGCGGTTTGTCCCGGGACAAAGGCGAGAAAAGGCGGGACGCCCAAGGCTGTGGAAATGCTTTGGGCGTCCCGCTGTTTTTTGAACCTATTCGCCTAAAATTTCGGCAAAAATTCCAATGCTGTCTGCTCCGGCGTCATAGACTTTTCCGCCGGACTGGGTCAGGGGCAGGGTCAGGGTCACGGCGCTGCCGCTGCTGTCCGTGAAGGTCAGCTCCATGGACATGGCGCCGGGGGTGGTGACGGAGGCGTCCGTGGGAACAAATTCCAGGCTCCGGGCGGCGTCGGTCATGGCCCGGACCTGGGCCGGGTCGGTGCAGGTAACGGTTTTTCCGGCGTAGGTAACGGTGACGGCGGTCACCGAATCGCCGGGCAGCGGCACAGCCGCCGGGGCGGCGCAGGCCGAAAGCGTCAGGCACAGCGCCAACAGAAGGGGCAAGAGCTTTTTCATGGTCCGTCTCCTTTCCGATATGCCACAATATTCCGATACTTATACAAAACCATTATACGCTTTTGGACGAATTTGTCAAATAAAAATGGACGTTTTTTTGCGAATCCGAACAGAGAGCATGCCGGTGCCCGTATCCGCAGGGGCGGACGGCACTGTCCGTGGCGGAAACGTGGATTTGCCCGGAGGACTTATTCTGCCCGGCCTGCGTGGCGGCAGATGGCCTCAAAGGTCTGCTGGCTGATGTCGTGCTCCATCTTGCAGGCGTCGGCCTCGGCGGTTTCCGGGTCCACACCCAGATGGATCAGAAACTGCGTCAGGGTCTTGTGCCGGTCCAGCATGCTGGCGGCGATGGCCATGCCCGTGTCCGTCAGGGTGATGAGCCCCTCCTTGTCCATGGTGATATAGCCGCTCTCCCGCAGGCGCTTGGTGGCGTAGCTGACGCTGGGCTTTGTCACGCCCAGATACTCCGCAATGTCAATGGAGCGAATGTAGCCATGCTTCTCCTTCATCATCAGCATGGTTTCCAGGTAATCCTCCGAGGCTCTTAAGATCTGCATGGCAAACAGTACCAACCTTCCAGTAAGATTATATATAGGTTAGCATATTTTAACCAAAATTGCAAGGAAGAAAAATTTTTCGCCAAAAGGGGTTGACAAGAAATGTTAGAGGTGTTAAACTATCCAGCGGTTAAGGGAGCTTAACCTTTTTCTTGGCAAAGAGGTTAAGGCAGATTAACCATTCATTTTTCACGATCGGTTAGCGACCCCTAACCGCTATCACAGGGAGGGAAGCAGCAATGATGCCGCTGACATTAGCCAACATGGGCGAAGAAAATCTCATCCACCGGGTGGGCGGCAACCCCGAGGTGAAAAAGCATCTGGAGGACCTGGGCTTTGTGGCCGGGGGCACCGTCACAGTGGTGGCGGCCCTGGGCGGAAACGTCATCGTCAAGGTCAAGGAGGCCCGCATCGCCATCAGCGAGGAAATGGCCCGAAAGATCATGATCTGAGAAAATCAAAAAATACATAAAAGGAGAGAATCCACATGAAAACACTGCGCGACGTGAAAATCGGCGAGACGGTCCAGGTGGTGAAGCTCCACGGGGAGGGCCCCGTGAAGCGCCGCATCATGGACATGGGCATCACCCGGGGCACCCAGGTGTTTGTCCGGAAGGTGGCCCCTCTGGGCGACCCCATGGAAGTCACCGTCCGGGGCTATGAGCTGAGCCTGCGGAAGGCCGACACCGAAATGATCGAAGTGGAATAAGTTCCCGGAAAGGAGATACGAGAATCATATGGATAAGCAGATCAAAATTGCCCTGGCGGGCAACCCGAACTGCGGTAAAACCACCCTGTTCAACGCCCTCACCGGCTCCAACCAGTTCGTGGGCAACTGGCCCGGCGTCACCGTGGAGAAGAAGGAGGGCAAGCTGAAGAAGCACGATGACGTGGTCATCATGGACCTGCCCGGCATCTACTCCCTGTCCCCCTACACCCTGGAGGAGGTGGTGGCCCGGAATTACCTGATCGGCGAGCGCCCCGACGCCATCCTGAACATCATCGACGGCACCAACCTGGAGCGCAACCTGTACCTGACCACCCAGCTGACGGAGCTGGGCATTCCCGTGGTCATCGCCGTGAACATGATGGACGTGGTCCGCAAGAACGGCGACCAGATCAACGTCAAGGAGCTGTCCCGCCAGCTGGGCTGCGAGATCGTGGAGATCTCCGCTCTGAAGGGCGACGGCGTTATGGACGCCGCCGAGGCCGCCGTGAAGGCCGCCAAGGGCCAGACCAAGACCATCCCCATGCACACCTTCTCCGGCCCCGTGGAGCACGCCATTGCCCACATTGAGGAGGCCGCCGTCCACACCCTGCCCGAGGAGCAGCAGCGCTGGTATGCCATCAAGATCTTCGAGCGGGACGACAAGGTGCTGCAGAAGCTCAGCATCCCCGCCGACGTGATGCAGCACATTGAGCAGGACATCCAGGCCGCCGAAAAGGAGCTGGACGACGACGCCGAGAGCATCATCACCAACGAGCGCTATGTTTACATCGCCGAGATCATCAAGAGCTGCTACAAGCAGAAGCGCAAGGGCCAGCTGTCCACCTCCGACAAGATCGACAAGGTGGTCACCAACCGCTGGCTGGGCCTGCCCATCTTCGCCGTGGTGATGTTCCTGGTTTACTGGATCGCCATGGTAGCCGTGGGCGCTCCCGCCACCGACTGGGCCAACGACGGCGTGTTCGGCGACGGCTGGCACCTGCTGGGCATCGGCAGCAAGGAGTATAACACCGTCAACGACGATTACACCGCCGCCATCCAGGCTGTGGACGCCTTCCTGGGCACGGAGATCGACCCCGAGGCCGAGGACTTTGACGCCCAGGCCCTGCTGGCCCAAATGCAGAGCTTCCAGCCCAGCTCCTCCACCGCCACCGTGGACGTGGAGGACGAGGAGACCCTGGCCATCAACACCATGACCGCCTATTATGACACCCTGCCCGAGGGCGCGGACAAGATGGACGACGTGGTGCAGATGACCTTTGTGGACGCCGTGAAGTATCTCACTGAAAACGGCTTTGACGCCCCCGACCCCGCCGACTACGGCGTGTGGGTCCCCGGTATCCCCGTGCTGGTCAGCAATGGTCTGGAGTCTGCCGGCGCCGCCGACTGGCTCAGCGGCCTGATCAATGACGGCATCGTGGCCGGTGTGGGCGCGGTGCTGGGCTTCGTGCCCCAGATGCTGGTTCTGTTCCTGATGCTGGCTTTCCTGGAGGCCTGCGGCTATATGGCCCGTATCGCCTTCGTGCTGGACCGCGTGTTCCGCAAGTTCGGCCTGTCCGGCAAGTCCTTCATCCCCATGCTCATCGGCGTGGGCTGCGGCGTGCCCGGTATCATGGCTTCCCGTACCATCGAAAATGAACGCGACCGCCGGATGACCGTTATGACCACCACCTTCATCCCCTGCGGCGCCAAGGTCCCCTTCATCGCCATGATCGCAGGCGCCATCTTCGGCGGCAGCGCATGGGTCTCCACCTCTGCTTACTTCATCGGCATGGCCGCCATCATCGTCTCCGGCATCATGCTGAAGAAGACCAAGATGTTCGCCGGTGATCCCGCTCCCTTCGTGATGGAGCTGCCCGCCTATCACTGGCCCACTCTGGGCAACGTGCTGCGCAGCATGTGGGAGCGGGGCTGGAGCTTCATCAAGAAGGCCGGCACCATCATCCTGCTTTCCACCATCTTCGTGTGGTTCACCACCTACTTCGGCTGGGTGGATGGCACCTTCCGTATGCTGGACGAGAGCGAGATCCAGAGCTCCATCCTGGCTGCCATCGGCGGCGTCATCGCCTGGATCTTCAAGCCCCTGGGCTGGGGCAACTGGCAGGCTGCCGTGGCCTCCATCACCGGCCTTGTGGCCAAGGAGAACATCGTGGGCACCCTGGGCATCCTCTATGGCGGCGGCGACGGCACCGTGTATCAGAACATCGGCGCGGCCTTCACCGGCATCAGCGGCTTCAGCTTCCTGGTGTTCAACCTGCTGTGCGCTCCCTGCTTCGCCGCCATCGGCGCCATCAAGCGGGAGATGAACAACCGCAAGTGGACCTGGTTCGCCATCGGCTATCAGTGCGGCTTTGCCTATCTCATCAGCCTGATGATCAACCAGTTCGGCGGCCTGTTCACCGGCAGCGTCAATGTCATCGGCCTGATCTTCGCCCTGGCGGCCCTGGCCCTGATGGTCTATATGCTGGTGCGCCCCTATAAGGAGGCCACCAAGCTCAACGCTACCGTCTGATCTATCCCATCCCATCTAACGACATTTTCCGAAAAGGAGTGAAATTCCATGCTGCATTGGATCAGCGCCAATCTCTCCACCATTCTCATCACCCTGGTCCTTATTGCCATTGTAGTCCTTATCATCCGCAGTCTGATCCGCCAGAAAAAGCAGGGAAAGTCCTCCTGCGGCGCAGGGTGCGCCCACTGCGCCATGCATGGCCAGTGCCACCGCAGCCAGCCGTGACCTGATCCCCGGGGGAGACGTGGGCAGCTCCGCGTCTCCCCCGCCCTTTCACCCAGGAGGTTAGATATGTCTAATTGCCCACAGGCCATGACCCCGGCCTCCATCCGATATCTGCTGGTGCTGGACGATCTGTGCCGGGAGGGCAGGGGCGTCCGCTCGGTGGAAATCGCCGCCCGGATGAACGTGTCCAAGCCCAGCGCCCACTCCATGCTCCAGAATCTCTGTCAGGCGGGCCTGGTGGAAAAGGAGCGCTATGGCACGGTGTTCCTGACGCCGGAGGGCCGCCGGGCCGCCGCGGAATACGCCGCGTGCTTCGGCCCCCTGTGCCGCCGGATGCAGCAGGCCCTGGGCCTGGAGGAGGACGCCTGTCAGACGGCGGTCTGCGCCATCCTGGCCCAGTCCCAGGACCGGCTGCCCCAGCTCCGGGACCGCCTGCTGTCGGCGGAGCAATAGCCCCGCAGGAAAAACAACCCATTTCCTCAAGGAGGTATAACGCTATGATCGAAACCATTGTCCAGGTGGACGGCATGATGTGCGGCATGTGCGAAAGTCACATCAACGACGCCGTCCGCAGCCATTTCCAGGTGAAGAAGGTGTCCTCCTCCCACACCAAGGGCCAGACCGTGATCCAGTCCCAGGAGCCCCTGGACCGGGAGCAGCTGGTCCGGGTCATCAACGACACCGGCTATCAGGCTGGGGAGGTGGTGTCCCGTCCCCTGGAAAAGCGGGGCCTGTTGGGCCACCTGAAAAAGTGACCATGGAATCTGCGTGTCTGCATGAACCCTTGCCGCTGCCGGAGCACACCGTCCGCCGGGAGACCCCGGACGGGGGCCAGGCGGCGGTGACCCTTTATCCGGTGTTTCCCGGCATCGACATCCGCTATCACGATGTCCATGCCGCCTCCTGTCCCTTAGAACCCGCCGCCCCGGGGGTGCTGGAGATCAGCCACTGCCGGGAGGGGCGCATGGAGTACCGCCTGGGGAGCCGGTATTTCTATCTGGCTCCGGGGGACCTGTCCGTGGCCCGGCAGGACGTGCTGCCCACCCTGGCCGCCTTTCCCACCGGCCATTACCACGGCATCACCGTTACCGTGGACCCGGGGCTGGCGCCCCGGTGCCTGTCCTGCTTTCTGGAGGACGTGGAGGTGCAGCCCGCCGCCCTGGCGGAAAAATTCTGCGCCGCCGGGGGGTATTTTGCCGCCCGGTCCTCCCGGCGGGTGGAGCACGTGTTTTCGGAGCTGTATCAGGTGCCGGAGGACCTGCGCCGGGGGTATCTGAAGGTGAAGATCCTGGAGCTGCTGCTGTTCCTCAGCGCCTTAGAGGTGCCCGCCCAGCCCCAGGCGGCTGCGCCGGGCCTTTCCCGGGGGCAGGTGTCCCTGGCCAGAAAGACGGCGGACTATCTGCTGGCCAACACCGAGAGCAAGGTGACGGTGCAGGAGCTGTCCCGGCATTTCGGGGCCTCCGCCGCCCAGATCCAGGCCAGCTTCCGGGGTGTCTATGGCCGCAGTCCCGCCGCCTGGCTGCGTCTGCAGAAGATGCACGGCGCGGCGGAGCTGCTGCGGTCCACGGACCGGACGGTGCTGGATATCGCCGGACAGTTCGGCTATGACAACGCCAGCAAATTCGCCCGGGCCTTCCGGGACGTCATTGGCGTGTCCCCCAACGAATACCGCAGCGGCGTGGACCAGGATTCCTGCGCGCCATAAATCAAAACCTCCGGCATTGCCGGAGGTTTTGATTTTATCGGCACAGATAGGAGAACCAGCCCTCGCTGCTGCGGGTCTCGGCAATGGTCCAGCCGTTATCCCGCAGGCACTGGGCCACCTCCTCCGCCCGGTCGTCGATGATGCCGGAGCACAGGAAGATGCCCCCCTCCTTTACCAGGGGCCGCACCGTGGAGGCCAGGGCCTTGATGACGTCGGCCACGATGTTGGCCACCACCACGTCATAGGGGCCGCCCAACTCCTGCCGCAGGGCCTGATCCGTTACCACATCGCCCCAGCGGACGGTGTAGCGGTCCCGGCCCACGCCGTTGAGGGCGGCGTTTTCATAGGCCACGTCCATGCACTTTTCGTCAATGTCGCAGGCCACGGCCCGGTCCGCCCCCAGCAGCAGGGCGGCAATGGACAGAATGCCGCTGCCGCAGCCCAGGTCCAGCACCGTCTGGCCGCCGGTGATATGCTTTTCCAGGGCCGTCAGGCACAGGCGGGTGGTGGCGTGGCTGCCGGTGCCGAAGGTGAGGCCCGGATTCAGCCGCAGGGCCACCCGGTCCTCCGGCACGCCGGTGCTCTCCCACTCCGGGATGACGATCAGCCGGTCGCCGATCTCCATGGGCTTGTAAAACTGCTTCCAGTTGTTCTCCCAGTCGGCGTCCTCCATGTTCTCCATGGTCAGCAGCAGCCGGCCGTATTCGGGGTGCTCCTGCTTCACCCGGGACAGGGCCATGCGGACCTGAGCCAGGGTGTTGTACCCGTCGGGACTGTCCTCCAGATAGAAGGTGATGCGGCACAGGCCCTTTTTCTCCTGCATCAGCTGGTCGTCCACATAGTCCCAATAGGCGTGGTTGTGCTCCAGAAAGTCCTGGAAATCCCCCTCGTCGTCAATGACCAGGCCGGTGATGCCCAGGTCCTCCAGCAGTGCGCTGACGGGCTCCAGTCCGGCAGGGGCGGCGTCGATCTTCAGCTCCAGCCACTTCATGCTCAGCGCTCCGTTCCCACGAAGAACAGGCCCATGGTGTTGGGGCCGGTATGGCTGCCGATGACGGGGCCGATGTAGTTGATATACACCTCTTTGACGCCGTAGCGCTGCTTGAGCTGGGCGGCCACGGTCTCCGCCTCCGCCTGGCAGTCCGCCTGGCAGATGAACATCACCTGATCCTGCAGGTTGATGCCCAGACGGCCCACGGTGTCGATGAGGGTGTTCAGACTGCTCTTGCGGCCCCGGGCCTTGCCCACCACCGTCAGCTTGCCCTCGTCGGAGGTGTGCATGATGGGCTTGATGGACAGCATGGTGCCCACCAGCGCCGTGGCGGCGGACACCCGGCCGCCCTTTTTCAGATAGTTCAGGTCGTCCACCGTGAACCAGTGGCAGACGTGGAGCTTGTTTTCCTCCACCCAGTCCCCCAGCTGGTCCAGGGTCAGGTTCTCCTCCAGCTTCTTGTGGGCGGTCAGGTACATCAGCAGGCCCTGGCCCAGGGAGGCGCTGAGGGAGTCGATGACCCGGATGCGCCCCTCCGGATACTTGGCCTGGACGCTTTCCGCCGCGATGCAGGCGGACTGGTAGGTGGTGGACAGGGCCGAGGAGAAGCTGATGCACAGGATATCCTTCCCCTGCTCCAGAATGGCGGACATGGCGTCCTCAAACTGGCCCACGTTGACGGCGGAGGTGGTGGCCATTTTGCCCGCCCGGATCCGCCGGTAAAACTCCTCGTTGCTGATGGCCGCGCCATCCAGGGTGTTGGGATAGTCCTGCCCGTCCATGTGCATGGTCAGGGGCAGCACCTCCAGCTGCAGGTCCTTTGCCATCTGGTCCGGCAGGTCGCAGCAGCTGTCGGTCATGAGAACATATTCGCGCATGGGAAAAACCTCCTTGGAAGGTATAGTTTTCACGTTTTCTCGACATCTAATATACCATATTAGAACTCACAAGGAAAGATGATTTTTAAAGTTTACAATTTGTTCACAATTAACAAGGTGCAAAAAACGCAGGACCCGGCAGCCCTGCGGTGTTTTTTGCGGTCCGCCGCCCGGCAGCGGCGGACCATTTGTAAGAGAGAAAAACTTGGAGGGTATATGCGGAATGGAAAAGGATGGAAAAGCGAATTTGCGTTACAGCAGCTTGCACAGCAGGTCCAGCTCCACGAAAGCCAGAACCGGCATCAGAAACGCCAGCACCACCGTCAGGCCATAGAAGTGGCCGGTGGCCGTGCTCACCAGCGTGAGTGCCATCAATACAGAAGCAACAACGGCCGCAACTACCATACCGGTGCGATTCGTCTTAGTCATTTGAGAACACTCCTTTCTGCTGTGATCCCGCGCCGCGTCCGGTGCGGTTCCCCTTCGGGCGAGTGATAAGATAACACGAAAAAAGGGATTTGTAAAATCGGTTCTTTTCCCTTATAATATAGGTCGCAATCTATAATTCCAGGAGGGCTCCGACATGACGGATATGGAGATCGAAACCTTTCTGACGGTGCTGCGCAGCGGGTCCATGACCGCCGCCGCCCAGGCGCTTTATATCACCCAGCCCACCCTTTCCGCCCGGCTCCAGACCCTGGAGGACGAGGTGGGGACGCCGCTGTTTGTCCGGGGCAAGGGCCTGCGGCGGCTGGAGCTGACGGAGGCGGGAACCCGGTTTCTGCCCCTGGCCCAGCGGTGGCAGCGGCTGATGGCCGAGATGCACGGCATTGCCGCCGCCGAGGCCCGGACCCACTTTCGCATCGGCGCTGCCTACACCGCCAACCAATATGTGCTGCCGCCGGTATACAAGCGGTTTCTGGAGCGGGACCTGCCGGTGGCTCTGCGGGTGGAGACCCTGTCCAGCCAGCAGGCCCAGGAGGCCGTTACCCGCCGGGAGCTGGACATGGCCATTGTGGAGGACGACGTGGGCTTCAACCCGGAGCTGCAGGTGACGCCCCTGTTCCGGGAGTCGTTCTATATGATCTGCTCCGAAGGCAGCGACTATCCGGAGCTGGTGAACCCCCACGACCTGGACATGTCCCAGGAGATCAACGTGTCCCAGCGGCGGGAGGTGCAGGTGTGGAACGACTATTGGTTCGGGTCCGATGCCCGGCCCCTGCTGAACACCGACACCATGCAGCTGGCGGATGCGTGGCCCCCTACCAGCCGGGTGTGGGCGGCGGCCCCGGCCATTGCCGCCGAGCACATGCGCCGGGCGGGCCGGGCCAAGATCTGCCGCTTCACCGCCCCGCCGCCGGACCGTATCAGCTATCTCATCGCCCCCCGGGCGGTGGAGCTGCCCCGGGAGGCGGCCCTGTTTCTGGAGGACCTGCGCTGGGAGCTGCAGCAGCACCCGGACGTGACCATCTATTTCTGACCGCACTCAGCTTGTCAAAAAAATCTTTTTTGACAAGCTGGAAAATGTGGAAAATTGGTAGCCAGATGGGAAAGAGTATGCTATAATTCATATATTATGTATCTGCCAGAATCGAGGCTTTCGCATATGAACCGGCAATATCCCTGTCTGGAAATCAGCCGCAGCCGCCTGCGGCACAATATGGAGGAGGTCATCTCCCGCTGCACCGCCCGGGGCATCCAGGTGTGCGGCGTCATCAAGGGGTGCAGCGGCCTGCCGGAGGTGGGCCGTATGTTCCGGGACTGCGGGGCCACCCAGCTGGCCAGCAGCCGCCTGGAGCAGATCGTCCGCTGCCGCCGGGCCGGGGTGCCGGGGCCGTATATGCTGCTGCGGATCCCCATGGAAAGCGAGCTGGAGGACGTGGCCCGGTGGTGCGACTATTCCCTGGAAAGCGAGGCCGCCACGCTGGACGCCCTGGAGGAGGCCTGCGCCCGGCAAGGAGCTGTCCACAAGGCCGTGATCATGGCGGACCTGGGGGACCTGCGGGAGGGCTTCTGGGACCAGGACGAGATGCTGGACGTGTGCGTCCATGTGGAGCGGGACCTGCCCCATGTGGAGCTGGCAGGCGTGGGCGTGAACCTGGGGTGCTACGGCTCCATCCAGCCCACGCCGGAGAACCTGGGTCAGCTGGTACATATAGCCCGGCGGGTGGAGGACACCATCGGCCGGAAGCTGGAGATCGTGTCCGGCGGAGCCACCAGCTCCTTCACTCTGGTCCACTGGGGCACCATGCCGGAGGGCATCAACCACCTGCGCATCGGTGAGGGTATCTTAGTGGCCAAGGATTTACAGGTGGACTGGGGCATTCACGACATGGACTATCTGCGGATGGACTGCATGACCCTGCGGGCCCAGATCGTGGAGGTGAAGGACAAGCCCACCCACCCGGTGGGACCCATTATGGTGGACTGCTTCTGCAACCGGCCCACCTATGAGGACCGGGGCATCCGCCGCCGGGCCATTGCCGGCATCGGCCGGGCCGACGTGGGGGATATCATGATGCTGCACCCCCGGACGCCGGGTATGACGGTGGTGGGCGGCTCGTCGGACCACTGCATTCTGGACGTGGAGGACTGCGACCCCTGCCCGCAGGTGGGGGATATCGTGGATTTCGACGTGATCTACCTGACCATGCTGTATGCCAGCGCCCGGGAGGACGTGGCCGTGAAATTTGTGGACTAATTATTATAATAGGAGGATAGATTTTTGGATAACGAAGGATTGATGATTTTCATTTTCCAGGCCATCATTGCGCTGTTTGCGTTTTTCGTGGTGGCCCCCTGCGTGCTCAACGCCGTCAGCCTGTTCACGGTGCAGAAGCGCTTCGCTAAGACCATGATCGACCTGGGCGTGGTGCAGGCGGACGTGGTGCACAAGCTCCATCCCAAAAAGGAGATCGCCGGGGTCATCATCTCCCTGGTGGTGGTGGCGGCCTTTGGCTACGGCGTGTGGCGGCAGGCCCCCATCAGCTATCTGTCCGGCGGTCTGCCCCTGGTGGTGGGCTTCCTGAAATACCGCCAGATCGTCCAGTTCAACAGCCTGACGGTGAAGCGGTTCCAGAACACCTATCAGGGCCAGATGGACGTGAAGAAGTACAACGACTATGTGAACAAGACCTTCTGAGTGCCAAAAGAGGACGGGGCAGCGCCCCGTCCTCTTTTCCTCGAAAAACCCCCGATTTGTTCACAAAATCCTGTTGATTTTCGCGGGACGGCGTGGTATCATATCCCAAAATTCCGGGGATTCGGACCCGGCTGACGCAGGAGGACGGCATATGAAAGAAGTAAAGCCCCCGAAAAAACCGTTGATCTATTATTACGGCGTCGCCCTGGTGGTGCTGCTGCTGATCAACTTTCTGCTGGTGCCCCTGGTGGCCCGGCACGCGGTGCAGGAGGTGGACTACGGCACCTTCATGACCATGACCGAAAACAAGGAGATCGGCCAGGTGGAGGTGGAGGACAACCAGATCATCTTCACCAACAAGGACGGCAGCAAGATCTATAAGACCGGCCCCATGAACGACCCGGACCTGACCCAGCGGCTGTATGACGCCGGAGCGGAGTTCACCCGGGACATTGTAGAGGAGACCTCGCCTCTGCTGAGCTTTGTGCTGACGTGGATCCTGCCCATCATCATCTTCATCGCCATCGGCCAGCTGATGACCAAGAAGCTGACGGACCGGGCCGGAGGCCCCGGCTCCATGATGTTCGGCGCAAGAAAATCCAACGCCAAGATCTATGTGCAGTCCACCCAGGGCATCCACTTCTCCGACGTGGCCGGTGAGGATGAGGCCAAGGAGAACCTGCAGGAGATCGTGAACTATCTCCATGACCCCGGCAAGTATCAGGAGATCGGCGCATCCATGCCCAAGGGCATCCTGCTGGTGGGCCCTCCGGGAACCGGCAAGACCATGCTGGCCAAGGCCGTGGCAGGCGAGTCTCAGGTGCCCTTCTTCTCCATCTCCGGCTCGGAGTTTGTGGAGATGTTCGTGGGCATGGGCGCGTCCAAGGTCCGGGACCTGTTCAGCCAAGCCAAGGAGAAGGCCCCCTGCATCGTGTTCATCGACGAGATCGACGCCATCGGCCAGAAGCGCAGCGGCGGCCAGTACGGCGGCAACGATGAGCGGGAGCAGACCCTGAACCAGCTGCTGACGGAGATGGACGGCTTCGACGATAACTCCGGCGTGATCATCCTGGCGGCCACCAACCGCCCGGAGTCCCTGGACCCCGCGCTGACCCGTCCCGGCCGGTTTGACCGCCGGGTGCCGGTGGAGCTGCCGGACCTGAAGGGCCGGGAGGAGATTCTGAAGGTCCACGCCCGGAAGATCAAGCTGGCGGAGAACGTGGACTTTTCCACCGTGGCCCGGATGGCCTCCGGCGCGTCCGGCGCGGAGCTGGCCAACATCGTCAACGAGGCCGCCCTGCGGGCGGTGCGGGACGGCCGGAAGCTGGTGACCCAGGCCGACCTGGAGGAGAGCATCGAGACCGTCATCGCCGGATATCAGAAGAAGAACGCCATCCTCACCGACCGGGAGAAGTGGATCGTGTCCTATCACGAGATCGGCCACGCCCTGGTGGCGGCCCGCCAGACCCACTCCGCCCCGGTGCAGAAGATCACCATCATCCCCCGGACCTCCGGCGCCCTGGGCTATACCATGCAGGTGGAGGAGGGCAACCACTATCTGATGAGCCGGGAGGAGATTGAAAACAAGATCGCCACGTTTACCGGCGGCCGTGCCGCCGAGGAGGTGGTGTTCGGCTCCGTCACCACCGGCGCGTCCAACGACATCGAACAGGCCACCAAGCTGGCCCGTGCCATGCTGACCCGGTACGGCATGAGCGACGAATTCGGCATGGTGGCACTGGAGACCGTTACCAACCAGTATCTGGGCGGGGATGCGTCCCTGGCCTGCTCGCCGGAGACCCAGGCCAAGATCGACCGGCTGGTGGTGGAGCTGGTGGAGCGGCAGCACCAGAAGGCATTGCAGATCCTGCGGGACGACCGGCAGAAGCTGGATGAGCTGGCCAGGTTCCTGCACGAAAAGGAGACCATCACCGGCGAGGAGTTCATGAGCATCCTCAACGCATAACAAGGCATACGAAAAGAACGCCTCCTGCCGGGGGCGTTCTTTTTTTGTCCCCGGGCGCATACGGTGAAGAAAAAACGGGGAGGGGTTTGCCATGAAAAAGCTGCTGGGGACACTGCCGGTGCTGGTGCTGCTGCTGACGCTGTGTCCGGCCTGGGGGGTGGAGCTGCCGGTGCAGGCGGAGGCGGCGCTGCTGATGGAGAAGGAGACGGGACAGGTGCTCTACGCCAAAAACGAGCACCAGGCCCTGGAACCGGCCAGCGTCACCAAGGTCATGACCCTGCTGCTGGTGATGGAGGCCATCGACCGGGGGACCCTGGCCTATGACGACGTGGTCACCGTCAGCGACTATGCCGCCTCCATGGGCGGCAGCCAGATCTTTCTGTCCCCCGGGGAGCAGATCACCGTGGAGGACCTGCTGAAGGGGGTGTGCGTGTCCAGCGGCAACGACGCCGCCGTGGCCCTGGCGGAAAAAATGGCGGGGGTCACGGAGCTGTTTGTGGAGCAGATGAACAACCGGGCCCGGGAGCTGGGGATGCAGGACACCCATTTCGTCAACTGCACGGGCCTTCCGGCGGAGGGCCACGTCACCAGCGCATGGGACATCGCCGTGATGTCCCGGGAGCTGATCCGCCGTCACCCGGACATCCGGCGCTTTACCACCATCTGGATGGACACCCTTCGGGACGGACAGTTCCAGCTGTCCAACACCAACAAGCTCATCCGCTTTTATGAGGGGGCCACGGGGCTGAAAACCGGGTCCACGGACTCCGCCAGATACTGCATTTCCGCCACGGCGGAGCGGGAGGGCATGGAGCTGATCGCCGTGGTGCTGAAATCCCCCACCGGCCAGCAGCGGTTCGAGGACGCCAAGACTTTGCTGAACTATGGGTTCTCCACCTATGGCCTGGTCCATGCCGCCCCGGAGGAGCCGCTGCCGCCGGTGCCGGTGACCTTGGGGACCCGGGATGCGGTGCAGCCCATGGTGGACCCGGCGGAGGGCCTGCTGCTGGCGGAAAAGGCCCGGCTCCAGGGGCTGGAACAGACGGTGACCCTGCCGGAATCCGCAGCGGCCCCGGTGCGTCAGGGGGACGCGCTGGGGACCCTGACCGTCACCCAGAACGGCGAAACGCTGCTGGAGGTACCCATCCGGGCGGCGGAAACCGTGGAAAAGCTCACCTTCGGGGAGATGTTCCTGCGCCTGGCCCGGACCATGTGCTTCTGCGGGTGATCCTTGGCGGAAACTGAACAGGAATGCTATTGCGGCACAGAGGAAACAACGATACAATAAAATATAAACTCAGGATAAACTCAGGAGGATAATCATAATGCAAAATATTCTTCGATATCTGACCCCGGAGATCCTGGCCTGGGAGAGCGGCAATATCCAGGAGGTCCGGCCCCTGGGCAGCGTTCTGTGCCTGCCGGACGGGCGGGAGTGGTACGCCTTCGGCTTTACCCGGGATGCGTATTACGGCAGTCTCAGCCTGCTGATGGCGTCCTCCCGGAGGGAGTGCGGAGAATGGGCGCGGGCCAACAGTCCGGCGGCTATCCGCTTCGGCGCGCAGCGGTATCTTATTGATACGACCGGCTATAGGATGTTCAGTGGCAACGACGATCAGCTGTTCCGGCTGCCGCTGCTGCTGCGGGACCGCCCGCCTATGCCGGACTGGCTGAGAAGCACGCCGCTGTCCCGGCTCCTGATGGTGGACGCCCGGGTGGACCGGGCCCCGGAGCACATCCCCGGCGGTCCGGCGGCGCTGCTGCTGCGGGATGGGCGCGGCTGGGACCTGACCGCGCCCCGGGCAGAGCTGCGGACCATGTGATCGGATAGGATTTTCACCGTTTCGACGGGAATCCCCTTGTATTTTCCGGGAAAACGCGGTAAGATACGGTGTGATGAAAAATCCGATTTACACAGGAGGTAATCCCTATGATCCAGGTGGACCTGACCCATATGCGGCGATTTATCGCCCTGCCCTATGAGGCGGCGCTGGCGCCCCGCCTGCGCATCGCCCACAACCACTTGCAGAAGAACGATGGAGCCGGAGGCGACTTCACCGGCTGGGTGCGCCTGCCCCAGGAGTATGACCGGCAGGAGTTCGACCGCATCCAGGCGGCGGCCCGGCGCATTCAGAGCGATTCCCGGGCCCTGGTGGTCATCGGCATCGGCGGCTCCTATCTGGGGGCAAGGGGCGTCATCGAGTGCCTGTGCTCCCCCAACTATAACCTCAGGCGCAAGGACACTCCCAACATCTATTTTGTGGGCAACGGCCTGTCCGACCGGCAGCTGCGGGAGACCATGGAGCTGCTGGAGGGGGTGGACTTCTCCGTGAACGTCATCTCCAAGTCCGGCACCACCACGGAGCCTGCCGTGGCCTTCCGGTTCTTCCGGGAGCTGCTGGAGAAGAAATACGGCCCCGACGGCGCGGCCCGGCGCATTTACGCCACCACCGACCGGCAGAAGGGGGCCCTGAAGTCCCTGGCCGATCAGGCCGGGTATGAGACCTTCGTGGTGCCTGACGACATCGGCGGGCGCTACAGCGTCCTCACCGCCGTGGGCCTGCTGCCCATCGCCGTGGCGGGCATCGACATCCGGGCCCTGATGCAGGGGGCCGCCCGGATGCAGGAGGTCTGCACCGCCGGAGATATGGAGCAGAATCCCGCCTGGCAGTATGCCGGGGCCCGGTACCAGCTCTACCGCGCCGGGAAGAAGATCGAGATCCTGGCCTCCTATGAGCCGTCCTTCCGGTTCATGTCCGAGTGGTGGAAGCAGCTGTACGGCGAGTCCGAGGGCAAGGAGAACAAGGGCCTGTTCCCGGCCAGCGTGGAGTTCACGGCGGACCTGCACTCCATGGGCCAGTATATCCAGCAGGGGGAGCGCCATCTGCTGGAGACGGTGGTGCGCTTCGACCCGGAGAAGCAGGAGAGCACGGTGCCCTTTGACGCCGCCGACGGCGACGGGCTGAACTTCCTGGCGGGCAGGACCATGGACTTTATCCGCACCCAGGCCATGGACGGCACCCTGCTGGCCCACGAGGAGGGCGGCGTGCCCAACATCATCCTGCGCTGCGGGGCCCTGGACGCAGACACCCTGGGGCAGCTGATCTATTTCTTTGAATATGCCTGCGGCCTGTCGGGCTATCTGCTGGACGTGAACCCCTTCGACCAGCCGGGGGTGGAGGCGTATAAGAAGAATATGTTCGCCCTGCTGGGCAAGCCCGGCTATGAGGACATGGGCCAGGCCCTGCGGGAAAAGCTGGGCCGGTAAAAAACCGTATATTTTCCCATTGCCATTTCCGTCAAGTTATGGTATGGTATACATATATGCAAAAGGAGTGATCTCTTATGGTTAGATTGATTATGGGCGACAACGGCGCAGGCAAGACCAAGCAGCTCATCGAGCTGGTTCATGCCTCCGTGGCCGAGGAGGGCGGCTGCGTTGTCTGCATCGAGCCCGGCGCGGACATGACCTACGACATCAAGTCCTCTGTGCGCCTGGTCAACGCCGGTGAATACCACTTGGATTCTTTTGAGTGCCTGCGGGGCTTCATCAGCGGTCTGTATGCGGGCAATTACGATATTTCCCACGTCTATGTGGACAACCTGTGCAAGATCGTACATAGCGAGGACTTCGCCGCCGTGGAAAAGTTCCTGCACTGGCTGGACAAGTTCAGCGATGCCAACACCGTGAAGTTCACCGTGACCCTCACCGCCGACGCTTCCGTGGCCACCGAGGGCATGCGCAAGTATCTGTAACCGAATCAAGTAAAAAAATCCGCAGGGCTGTGCCCTGCGGATTTTTTATGGAGTGCAGAGAATCAAAGGTTCTATGCAATAGCCCCGGGACGCGATAGCATCCCGGGGCTATTGCTATTACCTGACTTTTTAGGGTCAGCTCAGGTGCTTTTTCTTGCTCAGCAGCAGGGCAGCGGCAGCCAGCAGGGATACGGAGGCCGCAGCCAGCCACAGAGCGGTGTGAGCCTCGTCGCCGGTCTTGACGCCGGGATTCTCGGGCTCAGCGGGCTTGTAGTTGGGGTCGGTCTCGCCGCAGTTGGTGCACTTGCCGTCCTTGTAATCGTGGCCGGTAGCGGGGATGACTTCGCCCTTCTTCACGACCTCTTGGCACACGGTGCACACCTCGTCGCCGGTGTAGCCGTCTTCCGTGCAGGTGGCGGGCTTAGCACCCACCAGCTGGGTCTTGTGACCCAGGGAGGGCAGGGTCTCGGTGCGGGTGTCGGTGTAGTTCTTGCCCTGGAAGGTCACCGTGGCGGTATAGGTCCGGACGCCGGTGCTCTCGCAGGAAGCGGGGGTGGTGATCTCGCTGGTAACAGCGGCGGTGACCTCCTCCACATGGCTGGCGTCACGGCTGCAGGTGAAGGTAGCCTTGGCGGACTCGTAGCCGGTCCAGGTCCAGGCGGCCTCGCCATAGTCGTGGCCCAGCACGCCGATGGTCAGGGCCTCCAGGGTGGTCTCGTTCTTGCCATCGGCGTCGCTGAACAGCTTGCTGCAGACGGAGCACACCCAGTGGGCCTTGACGCCGGTCTCGGTGCAGGTGGCGGGGCCCTCCGCCACGGCGGTGAGGGTATGACCATCGGCGCAGGGATCGGTGGCGCCGTAGGTCATGGTCACGTTGTCGATGGCGAACATGGCGTCGGTATCGTCATAGCCCCGGTTGGCCTTCTTATAGAAGTGGAAGGCGAACTGGGCATTGTCCGTGCAGAAGGCGGCGGGAACGGCAACGTTGGCCGTGCCCATGAACCAATAACCGCTTACCGGCTCCAGATCGGCGGCATTCCAGATGGTGGTCCAGGTCTGGCCGCCGTCGGTGGTGGCCTCCACGGTCACGGAGCAGTAGTTGCCGATGACGGACTTGAACAGCAGGTAATCGAAGCTCAGCGTGGGCGTCTTGCCGGTGAGGTTCACCACCGGGGAGATGAGATACTCATCCTGCAGCTTGTCGCTGCCGCCTGCCATAGGCAGCAGGGGCTTGCGGATGCTGCCCACGCTCCAGCCGCCGCCCCAGGGATCTTCATAGTAATCCATGTCGATGCGGGCCTGCTTGGTGGTGTTGAGGTTTCTGTTGGTGCCCTGGTACCAGGTATAGGGGCTGTCGCTGCGGGTGGACTGGAGGGTCCAGCCGTGGCCGGGGAAGGTCTCGGACTCGAAGTCGTTGTCGAACTGCACGTCGGAGGCCGTCTTGGTGAACAGGGCGGCGATGGTGTGGTTGGCGGTGACATTCTCAAAGGTGTAGCTGTCCACCGCGCCCACGCTCTGGCCGTCCACCAGCACATCGGCGATGGCGTAGCCCTCCTGGGCGGCGATGGCGAAGGTCTGGGACGCGCCCTCCTTCACGGACACCTCACCGGCGGGGGTGATGGAGCCGCCCTCACCGGCGGTGGCGGTGATGGTGTACTTCTGGGCCACGGGGCCGTCCTCCACCGCCATCAGCTTCACGTTGTCGATGGCCAGCTGGCCGGTAGTGTCCTCATTGGGATGGACATAGCGGAAGGCAAACTGGACGCCGTCCACATTGTACTCGGCGGGCACGGGAACCTCTGCGCTGCCGGAAATGATGTAGTTGCTGGCCTGCTGGCCGGTATAGCTGTCTTGGAAGTTCCAGATAGCGTTCCACGTCTTTCCGCCGTCGGTAGAAGCTTCCACCGTAGCGGTGAAGGTCTTGTTCTTGATGCCGTACTCGCCGTAGGCGAAGTCGAAGGTCAGCACGCCGTCACGGGTACCGGACAGGTCCACCACCGGGGAGATCAGGTACTCATCCTGTGCACCCTTCCAGTCGTTGCTGATGTAAGCGTGCTTGGAATCATTGCCCTCGTTCTTCCAGTTGTAATAGGTATACTGCTTCCATGTGCTGCTGGTATCCTGCACCTTCACGGTCCAACCGTGGAAGGGGAAGCTGTCGCCGGCCACGTCCTCGAAGTCGTTCTGGAACATCACCACGGGGACGTCGGGAATCTTCTCGAAGGCGGCGGACACGGCATAGCTCTGGTCCATGACCAGGGTGTAGGCGCCGTCCGTCACGTCCACGGTGCGGCCGTTGACCTTCACGGAGGCCAGCTGATAGCCCTGGTCCGGGGTGAAGGTAACGTCCACGGCCTGGCCGGAGACATAGGTGGTCTGACCGGCGGGGGCCACGGTACCGCCCTCATTGGCGGTGGTGGTCAGGGTCACGGTGTCGCCGGACTGCTGGGCCTTCTGGAAGGTGGCGGAGATGGTGTGGTCCACGCCCACCCGCTGGAAGGTGTAGTAGCTGATGGGGCCGAGATCGGCGCCGTCCACGTTGACGTTGACGATCTCATAGCCCTGGGCGGGAGCGATGTCGAAGGTCTTGCTGGTACCCTTCTTCACCAGGGTCTGACCGGCGGGGGTGATGGTGCCGCCCTCACCGGCGGTGGCGGTGACGGACACATAGTTGTCCCGCTCCTCGGCGTACAGCTGGACGTTGTCCATAGACAGGGTGGAGCCGCCCTTACCGGTGTAGACAAAGGCGAAGCGCAGGTCCTTGCTGCTTTGCAGGCTCTCGGGGATGGTCACCTTGGCCTGGGTCTTGGTCCAGGCGGTGAACAGGCCGGAATCCCGCTGCAGGTTCCAGATCTCCTGCCAGTTCTCGCCGCCGTCGCCGGAGGCCATGACCTGCAGGTTGCAGTGCTTATACTCCACGGTGTACCAATAGGTGGTGTAGAAATCGAAGACCATGTGGACCTCGGTATCCACGCCGCTGATATCGGTGGTGCGGGAGATCAGCCACTCGTCCTGCTGGTTGTCGTCGTCATGATCCACGGCGGCCATGTAGTCCTCGTCGCGGTACCAGGTGTTCAGAGAGCCGCCCTTGCTCTGGACGCTCCAGTCGTCGGGGAGCCACTTCTCGTTGAAGTTCTCGGTCCAGAGGATGTTGGTGGGGGTGATGGTGCCGTGATCGTCGGGGTTGCCGGGAGCACGGACGGTATACACCTTGGAGTTGCCGGCGTAGTCGTGGACGATCATGCCGAAGGTCTCGCCGAAGCCGGTGATGTCATACTCCTTGATGTGGCTGGTGACGCCGGGCTTGTCCTCGCCGAAGCCCTGCATACCATAGAGCATCTCGCTGTTCTTGATGTTGTAGAACACCACGGCCGCCACATACTGGTTATCGGACACGTCCAGGCTCAGATAGTACCGGCCCTCGGACTCGGTGACCTTCAGGTTGTCGGCATGAGGCTCCTCGGTGTCGATGGTGATGGGGAAGGACCAGGAGTGCTTCTGGTTGGTCCCCACGCCATCGCCATAGGGCAGGGTGGCCTCGATGGTCACGGTGGCCTTGGTGTTGTTGGGTAGCTTGGCGTTGTGGGCGTCGGTGCCGTACCAGGGCTCAATGCCGTCATATTCGGCGTCCACACCGGCGGGCACAATGCGGTAATAGTCGTAGCTGTAGATGGACTTGCCCACATACTCGCAGTCCTTGCTGTAGTACACCTGGCCGTTGGCGCCGGTGATGGTATACCTCAGGCTCTTGGTGTTGCGCAGCAGACCGGTGTAGATGCCGGTGAGGCTGTCCATGAAGTCATCGTTGTTGGGGGAAATGGCGTTGCGGTCCGCCAGATACGGAACGGTGGTGTAGTTGTTGTCGCCCAGATAGGTGTCCACCGTGTTCTCGCTGGAGGAGGAGAAGGCGGTGTTCATGTACGCCTGGGCCTGGCTGGCGGAGCCGTCCAGCGTCTCCCAGTAATCGGTGGAGTCCATGATGGGAGCCTTGGTCCAGTCTCCGTAGAAGGCCAGGAACGGCAGGCCCAGGTCAATGGGGTCGGTCAGGGCGCTGCCGTCGGCGGCCACCTGGGTCAGGGTCACGAAGCCCTCCACATAGCTGCCGTTGGGGAACTGGGCCAGCATCTTCCGGCCCTCGTCGGTAACGGTGACGGTGACGGTGACATCGGCGGTCTTGCCGGGAGCCACGGCCACCCGGTTATTCCCGCAGTTGGTGGTGAAGGTGTGGGGGAGCAGCCGGGAGCTTCCGCTGATGGTGGAGAACTCCTGCCCGCTGCCGTTGACATAGGCCTCGGTGGTGTCCGTCAGGACGATGGGGGTCACGTCGTAATACAGGGTGTCGCTGCCGGTGTTGTGGACGGTGAAGTTCATGGTGTACATGCCCTTCATGGCGGGATCGTCCTTCAGCTCCAGCTTGGGACGCTCCATGCCCTCCACGGACAGATAACCCCGGGTATTCACGGCGTCGTTGATGCTCATCAGGCCAGCGCCCTGCTTCCGGGGGGAATAGGGCACGCCGTTGTCGTCATAGATCACATGGGCGGTGCTCATGAGCAGGGTGTCGGTCATGTGCTTGCGCTGGGCGCCGGTCATGCTGTTGTCCCGGGCCTTTAGGGCCTGCTGCACGATGGCCATGCCGCCGGCCACGTGGGGGGATGCCATGGAGGTGCCGTCCATGCTTTCATAACCGCCGGGCACGGCGGCATAGATGCCCGCGCCGGGGGCGGTGATCTCCGGCTTCAGGGTCAGCTCGGGGGTAGCGCCCCAGCTGGAGAAGTCGGCCATGCCATAGGTGGGGGATTCCACCAGGGCGTCGGCGGAGGCCACAGACAGGGTCTTGGTCTCCTGCTGCTTCATGTATTCACCGGCGGCCTGGGAGATAAACGCGCAGGGGATCTTCCAGTCGGTGATGGACATATACAGCATGCCGGGGACGTTGTTGTACACCAGCATGCCAATGGCGCCGGCGTTGGCGGCGTTGCGCTCCTTCTGCTCATAGTACATGCCGCCGCCCCGCTGCACCAGGGCGATCTTGCCGGTCAGGTCCAGGCCCGCATAGTCCTCCTCCGCGCCGTAGTTGGGAACCACCACATACTCGATGGAGCCCCGGGCGGACAGGCTGCGGAAGGGCTTGGCGTTCTCGTCCTCGCTGATGGTGGCGCTGTCCTGATAGGCCAGGTTCTTGCCGCCCACGGTGACATAGGGGCCCTTGACCATGCCGTTGGACACGGCGGCCACGGACAGGGACTCGCCATAGGTGGAGGGCTCGCTGACCAGGCCGTAATCGGGGTTGGAGGCCAGGGCCTTGCCGCCGAAGGCGTCGCCATAGGCGGCGTTATAGGCGTTGCCCGCGGCCACAGCCAGGGACACGCCGCTCTCGCCGGTGCGCTCGAACACGTCCAGCAGGCTCTTGGTGAAGGCGTCCTCGCTGTCATAGTCGATGTAGCCGCAGTCGGAGCCAAGGCTCAGGTTGGCCACGTCCACGCCCAGCAGGATGCAGTCCTCCAGAGCGGCCAGAATGTCCGCATAGGACGCGCCGCCGGTGGACTTGAACACGTTCATGTTGATGATCTGGGCCTGGGGAGCCACGCCCATGGCGGCCTCGTTGACGCCGGTGTTGCCGGCGGCGGTGGAGGCAACGTGGGTGCCGTGGCTGCCCTTATCGCCGGGCATGCCGTCCTTGTCCCTGTCGCCGTAGTCAAACTGGAAGGGGATCTTGGCGCTGTAATACAGGTCGGACACGCTGATGCCCTTGACGATGCTCTCCACCTGGAAATCATAAGTCTCCAGCATGGACTGGAGCTTCTCCCGGGTCAGGGAGGGGCTCTTGGGGGCGGTCTTGAAGATCTCGTGGCCCATGTCCACGCCGGTATCCAGAATGGCCACCAGCATCCCCTCGCCGGTGAAGCCCGTGGTATTATAGATACCGCCGCCGATCATTCGGTTGCTGTTGGCGGTGTCGGGCAGCAGCTCAAACGTGGGGGAAATGAAGGCGGACTGCACGCAGTCCAGATTCCGGATGGCCTTGTACTGGCCATAGGTCACTGTGGCGGAAAAGCCGTTGAGCAGGGTGGTATACTGCCGCTGGGGCTCCACCTGCCCGTCAATGGCCCGGTTGATCTGAGCCAGGGCGCTCTTCTGCGTGCGCAGCAGGGCGTTGACCTGGGCCCGGGAATCCGGGTCGGCCACGGAGTCGTTGACCACCACGATGATCTCGACTTCGTCGCTGTCGTCGAGCTTCGCGGTGTTCTCCATCTGGATTTTTTCGCCGTTTTTCTGGCCGCTGCGCAGGACCTGGCGGGCGATATCGTTGGCGATACCGCTGACCGTGGTTTCCTGCAGGGAGGCGTTGACCTCCTGCTCAGCTGCCTGGGCGAATGCCGTCACCGGCAGGGCGGTCAGGATCATCAGAACCGCCAGAGCCAGTGCGCAGCACCGTTTGATAGCTGTCATCTCGTTCCTCCTATAAAAAATATTGTCCGCCGCTGCATAAAAGTTCAGCGCGATTTACATATTATACCAGCTTTTGGGCTTTAATGCAATGACGTATCGGCATAAAATGCCAAAATATTTTCCAAATTTTCCGGCATTCTCCGGTCAAAAAAACGGCCCCGGGCCAGACACCCGGGGATGGAGCTTTCCGGCGCGCTGCAAGGCTATGCACTTGCGGACCGTCCGCGGCTCCGTCCGACGGATCGCGCGGGAAATGCCCGCAATTTCGAAAAATCCCTTGCGCAGCATAAAAATACGGCGCCTGCGAAAAATCCCGCCGGGAATCCGAAAAAATCGGGCTCCCGGCGGGGTTTTATGTTGACAAAGGGGCCGCGCCTGTGGTACAATAAGACGCTATATTGAGAAAATGGGGCCTGATGCCCCATTTCAATCTGCTGTTATGATACCAGCTTTCCCCCGAAATTACAAGTGGGCCCGGGCGAAAACAAACAACCGGGCCGAGCGTGTCAAAATCCCGGGAGAGCGGTTCCCAAGGAAAAGCACGGAGAAAATGCGAAAAGAAAGGCGTGAGTATTGAAGATGGCCAAGGACAAGTATTATGGCAAGACCCTGCGCAAGAACTTTGCCAGACACGAAGAGGTCATGGCGATGCCCAACCTGCTGGAGATCCAGAAGAAATCCTATCAGTGGTTCCTGGACACCGGCCTGCGGGAGGTTTTTGCCGACGTGGCCTCCATCGGCGACTATGCCGGCAACCTGGAGCTGAGCTTCATCGACTACAGCATGGACGAGAAGCCCAAGTACGACGTGGAGGAGTGCAAGGCCCGGGACGCCACCTATGCCGCCCCCATGAAGGTCAGCGTGCGCCTGCACAATAAGGAGACCGGCGAAATCAAGGAGCAGGAGATCTTCATGGGCGATTTCCCCCTGATGACCCACTCCGGCACCTTCGTCATCAACGGCGCCGAGCGCGTGGTGGTCAGCCAGATCGTCCGTTCCCCCGGCATCTACTACGGCAAGGAGATCGACCTGAAAACCGACCTGCCCCTGCTGACGTCCACCGTGATCCCCTACCGGGGCGCGTGGCTGGAGTATGAGACCGACAGCAGCGAGGTGTTCTGGGTCCGCATCGACAAGAACCGCAAGCTCCCCATCACCTGCCTGATCCGGGCCCTGGGCCTGAAGACCGACGGCGAGATCCTGGACCGCTTCGGCGACGATCCCCGCATCGTGACCACCATGGAAAAGGACACCTGCAAGTCCTATGAGGAGGCCATGCTGGAGATCTACCGCAAGCAGCGCCCCGGCGAGCCCCCCACGCTGGACTCCGCCGAGAACCTGATGCAGGGCCTGTTCTTCGACCCCCGGCGGTATGACCTGAGCACCGTGGGCCGGTATAAGTTCAACAAGAAGTTGACCCTGTGGGCCCAGGCCAAGGGTCAGAAGCTGGCCGAGCCCGTGGCCGACCCCGCCACCGGCGAGCTGCTGCTGGAGGAGGGCCACGTCCTCTCCGGCGGCGACTGCCGCACCCTGGACGCCATCGGCGTGGGTATGGTGAAGGTCCGGCTGGAAAACGGCGAGGTCATCCGCATTTTCACCAACCGCATGTGCGACATGAGCCGCTATGTGGACTTTGACCCCAAGACGGCGTGCGGCATCAAGGAGCGGGTGCGCTTTGACGTGCTGCAGGAGCTGCTGAGTCAGTATCAGGGCGAGGAGCTTATCGAGCAGTGCCGCCTGCAGGCGGACCGCCTGGTGCCCAAGCACATCATCGTGGACGACATCCTCACCTCCATCAACTATATGAACGTCCTGGCCCACGGCCTGGTGCAGAAGGACGACATTGACCATCTGGGCAACCGCCGCCTGCGCTGCGTGGGCGAGCTGCTGCAAAACCAGTTCCGCATCGGCTTTAGCCGCATGGAGCGGGTCATCCGGGAGCGGATGACCATCCAGGACCTGGACATCGTCACCCCCCAGAGCCTCATCAACATCCGGCCTGTCACCGCCGCCATCAAGGAGTTCTTCGGCTCCAGCCCCCTGAGCCAGTTCATGGACCAGACCAACCCCCTGGCCGAGCTGACCCACAAGCGGCGTCTGTCCGCCCTGGGCCCCGGCGGTCTGTCCCGGGAACGCGCCAACATGGAGGTCCGCGACGTGCACTACAGCCACTATGGCCGCATGTGCCCCATCGAGACCCCTGAAGGTCCCAACATCGGCCTGATCTCCTATCTGGCCACCTATGCCCGGGTCAATGAGTACGGCTTCATCGAGGCCCCCTTCCGCCGGGTGGACCGGCCCTCCGGCCATGTCACCGACGAGATCACCTATATGACCGCCGACGTGGAGGATCAGTATGTGGTGTGCCAGGCCGCCGAGCCGGTGGACGAGAACGGCTGCCTCATCGGCCCCCGTATCACCTGCCGCCACCAGGACGAGACCATCCAGGTGGAGCCGGAATACGTGGACTACATGGACATCTCCCCCCGTATGATGGTGTCCATCGCCACGGCCATGATCCCCTTCCTGCCCAACGACGACGCCAACCGCGCCCTGATGGGCGCCAACATGCAGCGGCAGGCCGTGCCTCTGCTGCGGCCGGAGGCCCCCATTGTGGGCACCGGTATGGAGCACAAGATCTGCCTGGATTCCGAGGTGGTGGTGCTGGCCGAGGGCGACGGCGTGGTCACCAAGGTGGACGCCACCAACGTGTCCGTCCGCTATGACAGCGGCGAGACCAAGGACTATAAGCTCATCAAGTTCCTGCGCTCCAACCACGGCACCTGCATCAACCAGAAGCCCATCGTTTCCGTGGGCGAGCGGGTCCACGGCGGCGACGATCCCACGGTGCTGGCCGACGGCCCCGCCACCGATCAGGGCGAGATCGCCCTGGGCCGCAATATCCTGGTGGGCTTCATGACCTGGGAGGGCTACAACTACGAGGACGCCGTGCTGCTCAACGAGCGGCTGGTGAAGGAGGACGTTTACACCTCCATCCATATCGAGGAATATGAGATCGACGCCCGGGATACCAAGCTGGGACCCGAGGAGATCACCCGGGATATCCCCAACGTGGGCGAGGACGCCCTGAAGGACCTGGACGAGCGGGGTATCATCCGCGTGGGCGCCGAGGTCCACGCAGGCGACATCCTGGTGGGCAAGGTCACCCCCAAGGGCGAGACCGATCTGACCGCTGAGGAGCGTCTGCTGCGGGCCATCTTCGGCGAGAAGGCCCGGGAGGTCCGGGACACCTCCCTGAAGGTGCCCCACGGCGAAAGCGGCATCATCGTGGACGCCAAGGTGTTCACCCGGGAGGCCGGCGACGAGCTGGGGCCGGGTGTGAACCAGGTGGTCCGTGTGTATATCGCCCAGCGGCGCAAGATCCAGCCCGGCGACAAGATGGCCGGCCGCCACGGCAACAAGGGCGTGGTGTCCCGGGTCCTGCCCCAGGAGGATATGCCCTTCCTGCCCGACGGCACCCCCCTGGACATCGTGCTGAACCCCCTGGGCGTGCCCTCCCGTATGAACATCGGCCAGGTGCTGGAGGTCCATCTGGGCTACGCCGCCAAGACCCTGGGCTGGAAGGTGGCCACCCCCATTTTCGACGGCGCCACCGATAAGGACATCACCGAGGCCCTGACCCAGGCGGGTCTGGACCCCCAGGGCAAGAGCTGGCTGTATGACGGACGCACCGGCGAGCGGTTCGACAACAAGGTCACCGTGGGCTATGTGTACTTCCTGAAGCTGCACCATCTGGTGGACGATAAGATCCACGCCCGGTCCACCGGCCCCTACTCCCTGGTGACCCAGCAGCCCCTGGGCGGCAAGGCCCAGTTCGGCGGCCAGCGCTTCGGCGAGATGGAAGTCTGGGCGCTGGAGGCTTACGGCGCGGCCTATACCCTGCAGGAGATCCTGACGGTGAAGTCCGACGACGTCACCGGCCGCGTGCAGACCTACGAGGCCATTGTCAAGGGCCACAACGTGCCCACCCCCGGCGTGCCCGAGTCCTTCAAGGTGCTGGTGAAGGAGCTGCAGTCCCTGTGCCTGGATATCCAGGTACTGGACGAGGACGGCAACCAGATCGAGCTGAAGGAGGACGAGAACGCCCCGGATTCCTTCAACCTGGCCCGGATGGACGCCGAGGACGACCGCCGCAATCGCTACGCCGACGAGAGCGAGCTGGCGGACGCAGGCTTCGACTATGTGCCCGAGGAAGAGGTGGAGGCCTCCTACGACGGCGCGGACGATGAATTTTAAGGAACAGGAGGAGCATAGAGCATGAGTTATCCCACTTTTGACGCCATTAAAATCGGAATCGCTTCTCCGGAAATGATTCGCGAGTGGTCCTACGGCGAGGTGAAGAAGCCCGAGACCATCAACTACCGCACCCTGAAGCCCGAGCGGGACGGCCTGTTCTGCGAGCGCATCTTCGGGCCCACCAAGGACTGGGAGTGCCACTGCGGCAAGTATAAGAAGATCAGCTTCAAGGGCAAGATCTGCGACCGCTGCGGCGTGGAGGTCACCCGGGCCAAGGTGCGCCGTGAGCGCATGGGCCACATCGAGCTGGCCACCCCCGTCAGCCATATCTGGTATTTCAAGGGCATCCCCGCCCGGATGGGCCTGCTGCTGGGCATCAGCCCCCGGATCCTGGAGAAGGTCCTGTACTTCGCGGCGTATATCGTCACCGACCCCGGCGAGACCCCTCTGCTGCGCAACCAGCTGCTGTCCGAGAAGGAATACCGGGACATGCGGGAGAAGTATGAGGACGATTTCGACGCCGGCATGGGCGCCGAGGCCGTGAAGAAGCTCCTGCAGCAGATCGACCTGGAGGAGCTCAGCGCCCAGCTCCATGCGGAGCTGAAAACCGTCACCGGCCAGAAGAAGGCCCGGGTGGTGAAGCGCCTGGAGGTGGTGGACGCCTTCCGCCTGTCCGGCAACAAGCCGGAGTGGATGGTCATCGACGTTCTGCCGGTGATCCCCCCGGAGCTTCGGCCCATGGTCCAGCTGGACGGCGGCCGGTTTGCCACCTCTGACCTCAACGACCTGTATCGCCGGGTCATCAACCGCAACAACCGCCTCAAGCGCCTGTTGGAGCTCAGCGCCCCGGACATCATCGTCCGCAACGAAAAGCGTATGCTCCAGGAGGCCGTGGACGCCCTCATCGACAACGGCCGCCGGGGCCGCCCCGTCACCGGCGCCAACAACCGGGCCCTGAAGTCCCTCAGCGATATGCTCAAGGGCAAGCAGGGCCGCTTCCGCCAGAACCTGCTGGGCAAGCGCGTGGACTATTCCGGCCGCTCCGTTATCTGCGTGGGCCCCGAGCTGAAGATCTATCAGTGCGGCGTGCCCAAGGAGATGGCCCTGGAGCTGTTCCGCCCCTTCATCATGAAGAAGCTGGTGGAGGACGGCTCCGCCAACAACATCAAGTCCGCCAAGCGCATGGTGGACAAGGGCGTCACCGAGGTGTGGGACGCTCTGGACGTGATCATCAAGGACCACCCCGTGATGCTCAACCGCGCGCCTACCCTGCACCGCCTGGGCATCCAGGCCTTTGAGCCGGTGCTGGTGGAGGGCCGCGCCCTGAAGCTGCACCCCCTGAACTGCACCGCCTTCAACGCCGACTTCGACGGCGACCAGATGGCCATCCACGTCCCCCTGTCCGCCGAGGCCCAGGCCGAGGCCCGCCTGCTGATGCTGTCCGCCAACAACCTGCTGCGGCCCCAGGACGGCGGCCCCGTCACCGTTCCTACCCAGGATATGGTGCTGGGCTCCTACTACCTGACCTTCGAGCGGTTTGAAAACGGCGTCAGCCAGATGGACAACGACGAATACTGGCCCCAGGGCGTGGATTTCTCCCTGGCCGGCAAGAGCTATGACGAGCTTACCGACCAGGAGCGGGCCAACGTCCACATGAACATCTATCGCGACGAGGACGAGGTGCTCATGGCCTATAACGAGCACATCATCGGCGTGCACCAGCCGGTGTGGATCCGCGTCACCAAGGAAGTGAACGGCGAAAAGCTGTCCCATGTGGTCCGGGCCACCGCCGGCCGCATCATCTTCAACCGCAACATCCCCCAGGATCTGGGCTTTGTGAAGCGGTATAACGACGACGGCACCCGTTCCGAGCACTTCTTCGACTATGAGATCACCGAGACCTGCGGCAAGAAGCTGTTGGGCAAGATCGTGGACCGCACCATCAAGCAGTACGGCTTCACCACCGCCGCCGAGGTGCTGGACAACATCAAGGCCACGGGCTATAAATACTCCACCCGGGGCTCCATCACCATCTCCATCGCGGACATGACCGTCCCCGAGAAGAAGTATGAGCTGATCCGGGAGACCGAACAGCGGGTGGTGGACATCGAGGACCAGTACAACATGGGCTTCATCACCGACGAGGAGCGCTATAAGCTGGTGGTCCGCGAGTGGGAAAAGACCACCAACGACGTTACCGACGCCCTGACCGCCAGCCTGGACCGCTACAACCCCATCTTCATGATGGCGGACTCCGGCGCCCGCGGCTCCATGAAGCAGATCCGTCAGCTGACCGGTATGCGCGGCCTGATGGCCAACACCGCCGGTAAGACCATCGAGATCCCCATCAAGGCCAACTTCCGCGAGGGTATGTCCGTGCTGGACTACTTCACCTCCTCCCGAGGCGCCCGGAAGGGCCTGGCCGATACCGCTCTGCGTACCGCCGACTCCGGTTACCTGACCCGCCGCATGGTGGACGTGTGCCAGGATGTCATCATCCGGGAGGATGACTGCGGCGTGCAGAAGGGCATTCTGGTGTCCGAGATCAGCGAAAACGGCCAGGTCATCGAGAAATTCTCCGAGCGCATCCGAGGCCGCTTCCCGGTGCATGACATCACCGACCCCAAGACCGGCGAGGTGCTGATCTCCAAGGATCACATGATGACCGAGAGCGACGCCGCCCTGCTGGAGAGCTTCGACATTCACTCCGCCGAGATCCGCACCGTGCTGACCTGCAAGGCCCACAGCGGCATCTGCGCCAAGTGCTACGGCATGAACCTGGCCACCTCCAAGCCCGTGGGCCCCGGCGAGGCCGTTGGCATCATCGCAGCCCAGTCCATCGGCGAGCCCGGTACCCAGCTGACCATGCGTACCTTCCACACCGGCGGCGTGGCCGGCGGCGACATCACCCAGGGTCTTCCCCGCGTGGAGGAACTGTTCGAGGCCCGCAAGCCCAAGAAGATGGCCACTCTGGCCGAGATCGGCGGCAAGGTCCGCTTCGAGGAGGCCACCAAGGGCAGTCTGCTGAACATCATCGTCACCGCCGACGACGGCGACACCCGCACCTATTCCGTGCCCCACACCGGCCTGCAGGTCCGTGACGGCGACGTCATCGAAAAGGGCAAACAGCTGCAGGACGGCGCCCTGAACCCCCACGACGTGCTGCGGATCCGCGGCGCCTCCGCCGTGCACAACTACCTGATCCAGGAGGTCCTGAAGGTGTACCGCCAGCAGGGCGTGGACATCAACGATAAGCACATCGAGGTCATCGTGCGCCAGATGATGCGCAAGGTCCGGGTGGAGGACGCCAACGACACCGGCCTGCTGTCCGGCGCCATGGCCGACGTCCTGGAGGTGGAGGACGAGAACGAGCGCGTCCGCCAGCGCATCGAAGCGGGCGAGGTCCGGGAGGACGGCGAGCCTCTGCAGGAGGCCACCTATACCCAGCTTCTGATGGGCATCACCAAGGCCTCTCTGGCCACGGATTCCTTCCTGTCTGCCGCGTCCTTCCAGGAGACCACCAAGGTCCTCACCGAGGCCGCCATCAAGGGCAAGGTGGACCACCTGGTGGGCCTGAAGGAGAACGTCATCATCGGCAAGCTGATCCCCGCCGGCACCGGCCTGAACGCCTATCGGCACTTCGCCGAGGAGCTGGTCCCCGTGACGGAGGAGGAGCTTCAGGAGGAGCAGCCCGAAGAGCAGGCCACCGGCGTGGAGGCCCTGCAGGAGGACGCCGCCCAGGTGCTGGAGGAAACTCCCGGCCAGGACGAGCAGGACCAGGAGTAAGACGACTCCGGGCATATACGGTTCGTTACGCAGCCCCCGGCGGATTCCCGCCGGGGGCTGTTTTCTTGCCTTTTTCCCGGCGGCGTGGTACAGTAGGGGTATCCGCACAAGGGAGGAGCCGTTTCGCCATGTCCGCATCCGCCGCCTGCTATCATCTGCCGGGCCTGTTTGAATTTTACGATTTTTACCGGGTGTTTCTGCCGCTGTTCCGGCAGCACCGGGAGTATTTTTACGATTGGTGCCGCATCGCCTCCCTGTATGGCGCACCGGCGGACTGCATCTGGGGCGGCGGCCGGGTGGGGTCCGGGGACCGGGACCCCCGGGAGGTGCTGGCCCTGACCCGGGAATACGGCATCTCCGCCCGGCTGACCTTCAGCAACTCCCTGCTGCGGCCGGAGCACCTGTCGGACCCCCGCTGCAACCGGCTGTGCCGCCTGCTGGCGGAAAGCCCCGGCCCGCAGAACGGAGTCATCGTCCACTCGGACCTGCTGCTGGACCATCTGCGCCGGACCTATCCCGGGCTGTACTTCGTCTCCTCCACCACCAAGGTGCTGACGGATTTTTCCCTGCTGCGCCGGGAGCTGGAGCGGCCGGAGTTCCGCTATGTGGTGGCGGATTTCCGGCTGAACCGGGCCTTCCGCCAGCTGGACACCCTGCCCCAGGTCCTGCGGGACAAGACGGAGCTTCTGTGCAACGAGTGCTGCGCCTTCGGCTGCCGGGACCGGGCCGCCTGCTACCGGTCCGTCAGCCGGGAGAACCTGGGCCTGGAGGGTCCCGTCCACCGCTGCACCGCCCCGGACGCCGCCGGGGGCTATCGCTTCTCCCGGGCCATGGAGAACCCCGGCTTCATCGGCGTGAACGATATCCGGGACGTTTATCTCCCCATGGGCTTTTCCCAGTTCAAGATCGAGGGCCGCAGCCTGGGCACCGCCCTGCTGCTGGAGTTCCTGCTGCACTATCTGACCCGCCCGGAGTACCACATTCACGTCCGGGAGGCCCTGTATCTGGACAACACCCTGGACCTGTTCTGACCCGCCCCCTGCGTCCCGTCCGGGGCGCGGGGCTTTTTCCAAATTCCCCTTGCCTTTTCCGAAAATCTCTGTTACAATCATGGCATGCATGCCAAATATAGGGAAGGAAGTGCGTATTACGACCATCACAAGCGCCAGTCTGCCCGCCAAAAAACGGATCCTGACGGTCTGCGTCAAGCTGTTTCTGGAGCAGGGTTACAAAAAAACCACCGTGGCGGAGATCGTTCACAAGGCGGCGGTGTCCAACAGCATTTTCCAGAATATCTTCCGGGCCAAGGACGGCGTCCTGACGGAGCTGGCGGAGTTCATGTTCTCTAACCAGTTCTCCATGGCCCGGGACGTCACCGGGAAGCAGCTGCCCCCCGCCTATGTCTACGCCGCGGAGACCGCCATCCAGATGACCCTGACGGAGCTGAACGAGAACCTGCGGGAGATCTATGTGGAGAGCTATACCCACAGCGAGGTGTCCGAGTTTATTTTCCGGGCCACCGCCCGGGAGCTGTACCGGATCTTCGGCTCCTATCAGCCGGAGCTGACGGAGGAGGACTTCTACACCCTGGAGCTTGGCTCCGCCGGCCTTATGCGGGGCTACATGGTCCGCCCCTGCGATGGGACGCTGACGCTGGAGAAGAAGCTGCGGATGTTCCTGACCCTGAGCCTGCGGGGCTATAAGGTCCCGGAGGAGGAGGTGCAGCAGATTCTGCGTTTTGTGGAGGGATTGGACATCCGCACCGTGGCGGAGCAGGTGATGCAGAAGCTGTTCCAGGCCCTGGCCATGCATTATGAGTTTTCCCTGTCGGAGGAAGCACAGGCCGCCGCCCCGGCGGCCCCGGAGGACAAAGAAAAGAAAACGAAGCTATGAAAGAACGCGTCCTGAGCATACTGCTCACCCTGCGCATGCGGCTATGAGATGATCCCGGCCGCCCTGCTGATGGCCCTGACCATCGGCCGCAAAAAGCGCCTGAGCGGACCGCTTTTTCTCCCATAAGCAACAAATAGCCCCGGGACGCGATAGCGTCCCGGGGCTATTGCTATTACCTGACTTTTTAGGGTCAGCTCAGGTGCTTTTTCTTGCCCAGCAGCAGGGCGGCGGCAGCCAGCAGGGAAACGGAGGCCGCAGCCAGCCACAGAGCGGTGTGAGCCTCATCTCCGGTCTTGACGCCGGGATTCTCGGGCTGCACAGGCTCATCGGGCTTGTAGTTGGGATCGGTCTCGCCGCACACGGTGCACTTGCCGTCCTTGTAGTCGTGACCGGTGGCGGGGATGGTCTCGCCCTTCTTCACGATCTCCTGGCACACGGTGCAGACCTCGTCGCCGGTGTAGCCGTCCTCGGTGCAGGTGGCGGCCTTCGCACCTACCAGCTGGGTCTTGTGACCGGTGGCGGGGATAACCTCGCCCTTCTTGACGGTCTCGCCGCACACGGTGCAGACTTGGTCGCCGGTGTAACCGTCCTCCGTGCAGGTGGCGGCCTTCGCACCTACCAGCTGGGTCTTGTGGCCGGTGGCGGGGATGACCTCGCCCTTCTTAATGGTCTCACCGCACACGGTGCAGACCTCGTCGCCGGTGTAGCCATCTTCCGTGCAGGTGGCGGGCTTAGCGCCTACCAGCTGGGTCTTGTGGCCCAGAGCGGGGATGGTCAGGGCCTCCAGGGTGGTCTCTTTCTGGCCTTCGGCATCGGCAAACAGCTTGCCGCACACGGAGCACACCCAGTGGGCCTTGACGCCGTTTTCGGTGCAGGCGGCGGGGACCTCCGCCACGGCGGACAGCTTGTGGCCGTCGGCGGGAATGGGCTGGGTCCGGACGTCGGTATAGGTGACGCCGTCCAGGACCACCTTGGCGGTATAGGTGCGGACGCCGCCCTCCAGGCAGGAGCTGCCGGTGGTGATCTCGCTGGTGACCTGGGCGTCCAGATGCAGCTTCTCATGCCGGGGATTCACGGTGCAGGCAAATTCGGCATAGGCGCTGAAATCGTCGTTCCAGGTCCACACCGGCTGGCCGTACACATGACCGTCCTTCAGGTCGATGTTCACCGTGCCGGTGGGGCAGGTCCACTCCTGGCCGGTCTGGCCGTCCCGATTCTGATAGAACACCCAGTTGGGGCCGCCGGGGATGTCCAGCCGGGTCAGATCCAGGGACACGGTGATCTCCGTATCCTCCGCCGTCAGGGGCTCGGCGGTGAACTTCACATAGTCCGTCACGTCCCGGGTCATGCCGTTGGCCAGCAGGGCCGTCACCTGCATGCCGGCGCCGTCGAAGGTCTCGCCGATCTCATAGACGGTGCGCTCCGGCTGCCGGGTGATCTCCAGGGCGGTGACGCGGCTGCTCAGCCGCATCATATAGGCCGAGTCGTTCTTGAAATAGATGTTGCCCTCGCCGTCCACAATGGGGCTGCAGATGGCGTACTGGGCCTGTGCGCCGCTGGGGGTAAACAGCACATACCCGGTCTCGATGGTGACCTCGCCGGAATCGCCGTTATAGGTCTCCATGGTGGTGTAGGTGTGGTCCACCTCGGTCATGCCGGGCTTATCCCGCAGGACCCGCAGCTTGCCGGGGGTATAGTTGTCGAAGAAGTACACATACGCATAGCCGTCCTGGTCCTCATAGGCCGTGGTCAGCAGACCGCTGGTCTGGGGATAGCCCTGGGTGGGGACGGTATAGGCGATGGAGAAGCTCTCCAGATCCACCACGGTCATGTTGTGGCCGGAATAGGCCCCGAACTGGCTGGCGCCGGACACGCCGATGTAGGCCCGGCCGTTGTGGATCACCGGTGTGGAGGTGGACATGGGCGGCGTGTTGTCGTCGTTGCTGCCGTTGTCCAGGTGCAGGCGGTTCAGGGACCCCTTCACGAAGGTGCCGTCCTCGTTGGTGCGGACCTGATACAGGTCGCCGCCCTTGGAGGTGAAGTAATAGGCGTCGGTGGCGGGGTCATAGCACACGCTGCTGCGCAGGTCGCCCACGTTGGTGGCCTTCAGCTGGTCCAGCAGAACGCCGGTCTTGGGATCCAGGGACAGCACGGAGCCGTAGCCCGTGGTATAGCCGCTGTCGCCGTCGTCGGTGGTCACCAGGACGAAGTTTTCGCAGGCATAGGCCCCGGCCCAGTAAAACCCGTTGTGGGTATAGGTCCAGGCGGCCAGCTTGGCCTCCTGGGTCTGGGTGGGGTCCTCATCGGTAACGCTGATGCCCGCGAAGTTGGCCTGCTTGGTTTCGGAGTTCCAGAAGCCGGTATAGATATACCCGTCGCAGTAGGCAATGGGGCAGTTGGGCTGACCGCCCAGGGGATCGGTATACACCCACAGGGACTCCAGGCTCTCGGCGTCGAAGGCCTGGATGCGGCCGCCGCTGAGGGCCACGAAGATCATGCCGTCGGCATAGGTGGGGGAGTTGATGGCGAAGGAGGAGCTGGTGACCATGGTACCCTGGCCCACCACCGCGCCGGTGTCCTTGTCGATCTTCAGCAGCTTGTCCCGGGCATAGGCGTAGAGATACCCGCCTGCAATAATGGGGCAGGAGGCGGCGCTGGCGCCGTAGCCCTCGCCCACCTTGTTGGCCCACACCAGCACCGCGTCCTCGGCGGTGATGGGGGTGGGGGCGCTGACCACGCCGTTGTTGTTGCTGTCCGCCCGGAACAGGGGCCAGTCGCCGGGCTGGAGAATGTCGTTGTGGGTGCTCTCCGGGGCCTTGTCCAGCTTCACGGTGATGTTCTTGCTGTCCTCCCCGGCGATCACGTCCAGCTTCTGGCCCACATAGCCGCTGCGGGTCACCACCAGGGTATAGGCTCCGTTGGTGTCCAGGGTATAGGTGCCGGTCTCGCCGGGCAGGATCCGCTGGCCGTTGACGTTGCTGGTCAGGAACACCGTGGCGTCGGCGGGGTCGGTGGTGACGGCGGTCTCCACCGGCGGCAGCTTGTTGATCCGGATGGAATAGGTCTGCGCTACGGAGGTGGGCTGGCTGTGGGAAACGGTGACGGTGACGGCCTCCGTCTGCAGGGCGGTGTTCAGGGGAACGTTCACCGTCCGCAGGACGTTGGGCTTGTTGTCCGCGTCATAGGTCAGGGTCTGGCTCCAGTCGCCGCAGGCCACGGTAACGGTCATGTCCGCGTCCAGCTTATAGCCAGACAGGGGGCGCAGAGTCAGCTGCACCTCCGGCACCCGCTGGCCCAGGGACGTTGTATAATCCAGCACCAGCTTGTCGAAGGCTTTGGATGCATCGTCCTTCTGATTCAGGGGCAGGGCACTGCCGTTGTTGTCCGCCAGCTTCATGGAGTTCAGGGTCATGACCCGGTGGGCGGAGATGAGATAGCTCTGATAGAAGGTGACGCCGCCTACGGCCTTGGCCTGGGCCACCTGCAGCTCCATGGAGTTGCCATGGCCGCCGGCGGCCATGAAGTTGGCCACGGAGCCGTAGCCATCGTCCTTGGAGGTCAGCGCCTTTTCATACAGCTTGTCGGCGAAGTTGGTGTTATAGTGACCGTAATAGACCATGGTGGTCACATAGGTGCTGTCTGTCCTGGCCCGGTTCAGGAAGAAGGAGGCGTTGTTGGACTCCACGGCGAAGTCATACTCGTGGACGCCTGCGCTGAAAGCCGGGGTCATGGGATAGGGGATGGCCTTGGCGGAGGTGCCGCTCTTGGCGTCCAGGCCCTTGAGCCAGTCCTCCACAATGGGGGTGGGCACCTGCACCGTCAGCCCGGCGGAGGCCTTCACGGCGGCGGTGGTGTGATAATAGCTGTTCTTGGTGGAGACATAGGTGTAGCTGTCGCCGGGAACCAGGGCGTACACGTCGGCGGTGCCGGTCTGCTGCCGGGGGGCGATCACCGCCCCGGCGTTGTTGGTCAGCTCCACCGTCACATCCTGCTCATGCTCCAGGGTCACCAGAACGCTTTCCCGCTTTTCCACCAGCACCGTATAAGTGACGGCGCGGCCCTCGAAGGTCAGCTCCACGGGGATGATGTACTGCCCCTTGCCGTTCTTCTGGCAGCCGGCCAGGGTCACGTTCACGGGAGCGCCGCCCTGGGCCGCCTTCCCGGCAACGGTCAGCTTGGCCTGGGCGCACAGGGGGGAGGCGGTAACGGTCACCGTGTCCTCTGTGGTGGCCACGGTATAGCTCAGGGTTTTCTTGTCAAAGTCCAGCTTCAGCCGGGCGGAGGCGTCGGATACCACCAGGTCCGTCAGGCTGGGGGTGCGCAGAACGTGCAGGGTATAGGGCTGATACTGCTCGTAGCCGTCCACGGCATACCGGGCTTCCAGCACCACGTCCCCGCCCTATAGGCTGCTGCCGGGAAGGACCCGGCTCAGCGCCGTGGCCTTGCTCTGCCAGGAGCGGGCGTACTTGGGCAGGGTCTCCACCCCGGCCAGGTATACCCGGACGTTCATCTGCCCCTCGGCGGTGCCGATGCCGTCTCCGGGGACCATGTAGGGATACAGGGTGCCATAGGAATAGTCAGGCACCCAGAAGGTGGCGCCGCCGTCGGTCTCGTCAAACTTGGGGACGTCCTCGCCGTCCTTCCACTGGTTGTCGATGCCCAGGCGGAGCTCCTTGATCCACTTGCCGGAGGGCAGGGGAGCGGACACGGCCGCGCCCTGGGCCGTGACCTCCACGGTGCCCCGGACGTGGTTGATGCCGCCGTCGGACAGGTCAAACTGATAGGTGGCGGGCACCAGCTGCACGGAACCGGCGTTCTTCACGGTGGTCACGGTGCCGAACTCGCTGGTGAAGGTGGCCTGCGCCGGGGTCACGGCGCTGCCGTCCTGGGTGGCGGCGATGGTCACGGTCACCCGGTCGCCCGCCTGGAAGGCCTCGAACTTGTCGATGGCCTTTTCCAGGGCGGTGCGCAGGGGGGCCGCCGCGGCGTTGGCGGCGGCATAGAAGCCGCTGTGGGCGGCGTCATAGGCCTCCTTGGCGGCGGCGTAGTCCTTCAGTCCGTTGGTGGACGTGTTGTAGGCCGCCATCCGCTCTGCCAGGTGCAGCAGGTCATCGCCGTAGCTCTGGTTGGCGTTGGTGGTGAACCAGATGGCCGTCAGTCCCTTGGCCGAGGCGTCCAGGGCATAGCCGTCGCCATCGTAGTGCAGGGAGTAGTTGTCCGTCCGGCCGTCCACGGCGGTAATGAACCCGCTGTCGATGCCGGAGAAGGTGTGGCCGCTGTTTTTCAGCACGTCCTTCACCGTGTCGCCGGAGCGATAGCCGATATACTCCGGCTCGATGACATAGCCGTCCTGGGTCACGGCCAGCAGGGCGATGCGCCCGTCGTCTGCCGCATAGGCCGGAACCGGCAGCAGAGACAGCAGCATCAGGCACGCCAGCAGCGCGGCCATCAGGCGTTTGGTAACTCTCATGTGATGTTTCCTCCTTTGTTCTTTCTCTATTCAAAACACCTTGCAGGTGATAAATCTTGCCGCAAACCGGCGCAGGGCCGGGGTTTGCTCCCGCCATACCCGGCGGGCGCTTTCCAGCAGGGCCAGGCACCGCCGCCGCTGGTCCTCCGTCATGGTGTGGCCGCTGTACCACACCTCCCGCTCCAGATACACCAGGTCCTCCGCGTCCTCCGGGGACAGGGGATCCTCCGGGAGGCCCGGCTGACCCAGCAGGTCATGGACGGCGCACAGGATGTATCCGCAGCCCATGCGGCAGTCCGGATCCTGATACCGGGCCGCCGCCTGCCGCAGCCGCCTGCGGCCCAGAAGGGCGCGGACGGTCAGGGCCAGCAGTCCCAGCGCCAGCGCCGCCGCCAGGGTCAGCAGGGCATTGCGGACATATTCCGCCCGCCGGTCCTGGGGCTGTTCCTCCTCCGGGACGACCTCCGGCTCCCGCTCCTGAACGGGGGTGTCCGGCACGGGGGTGTCCCCCTGGCCGTTTTCTCCCTCCGGGCCGTTTTCCGGCAGCCGGTATTCCACCAGGTCCGTATAGCCCGGGGCGGCGTCAAAGGGCAGCCAGCCCACGCCGTCCAGATAATACTCCGTCCAGGCGTGGCTGCTCTGCTCCGTCAGGGTCAGGGTGCCGCCGGGGACCATGGCCTCCGCCTGCTGGCGGGTCACGACGTAGCCCTCAGCGTATCGGGCCGGGACGCCGCAGCACCGCAGCAGCAGAGCCGCCAGGGTGGCATAGTGGATGTCGCTGCCCTGCTGGCCGCCGGAGGCCATGGCGGCGGCGATGTCGCCGCCGGACACCGAGGCCCCCTGGCGATAGCTGACGCTCTGGGAAAGCCAGGCCAGCACCGCCGCCTTGGCCTGGGTGGTGGTCATATTGCTCTCCGGGGTAAAGGCCCGGGTCAGGGCCTCATAGGTGCTCTGGGGCACCGTCAGATAGTGGTCATAGACCCACTGGCGGTATACCGCCTCCCCCTGGCGATAGGGGGTGTCGTCCCCGGACCGGGACAGGGCGTCCTGCAAGAGATAGCTGTCCTCCACCGGGTAAACGGACAGGGTGACGGCGCCCGCCGGGACGCGGCCCCCCTCTCCGGCCAGGTCGGCGGCGTCCAGGGCATCCGTGGCCGCCCCATAGGGCAGATACAGCCGCTGGCGGCAGGCCCCGGCGTTGGCCACGGTGACGGTCCGGCTTTCGCCGCCGGATACGTCCTGCCAGGCGGCGGAAACCTGGGTGGAGGGGAAGAAATAGTCCCTTTGCAGGGTATACAGGGTGTCGGACTGGGCCGCCAGGGCCTCCCCCTCCAGGGGCTGCCAGCTGCGGCCGGTGTATTCCCCGGCGGCGAAGCCCCGCAGATACAGGGGCTCCCACCGGTCCATGGTCACGGTCAGGGCCGTCTGGCTGCCGGAGCCGTGGGGCCGGGTCAGGTCCCCCTCCGGCAGGGGGGAGGGATGGGACTCGTACCGCAGCCGGTGCAGAAAGACGCCGTTCCCCTGTGCCGGGACAAGGCCGGGGATCAGCGGGACAAGGGCGCAAAAAGCCGCAACAAAAAGGGACAGTCCGGCCAGCATCGCCTGCCGCCTCAGCCCCTGCCGGGGCAGCAGGCACATCAGCCCGCCCACCAGCAGAACCGCCAGCGGCCAGCCTCCCTCCAGAAGGCCCAGCAGCCGCAGCATCAGCGCCGCCAGGCCCGCGGCCAGGCAGAACCCCGGCCACCGGCGGCGCAGGGCCAGCGCCGTGACTCCGCCGGTGAGGACCGCCAGGGTCAGCACCAGGGGCCAGACGCTGCCGCCGCCGGAATAGGGCAGGTGATACCGCCCGGTCTGCAGCAGCAGACGGTGATTTGCCAGGTTTCCCAGGGCGGCTGCGGCGGCGGTCAGCCGGTTCCGGCACAGGACGGCCCACGCCAGCCACGCGGCCAGCACCGCCGCCAGGGCCGTCAGCCGTCCGGGCTTTTCCCACCGGACCAGCAGGCCCAGGCACAGGGCCGTTACGGCGGCGGCTATGGGGAGAACCGCCGGGACCAGGCTTCCCGCCGGGTGCAGCCACTGCCACACCCCGGCCCAAAGCCCCGCCAGAAACACGACGCCTCCCGGCAGGGCCCCGGGGCCGGCGGGTTTTCCGCCGGCGGGCTTCTCTATTCGGATGGAGGATGATGGTTTTTTCACGTTATTGCGCACTCCTGATCCACTGCTGGATTTGTTGGGGCATCTGCTCCGGGGTAAAGACGCCGGGTTCGCCGCCCTGTTGGCTGCACCGCAGCACCAGGGCGTTTTCCGGCAGGTCCGGCGGCACCCGGCAGCACAGGCAGATCACCGTGCCCGCCTCCTGCCAGGGAGGCGGGTCGGACTCCTGAGCCGGGGACTTCATCAGCTCCGGCAGGGCCTGGGCCAGCTGCTCCTGGGCGCCCAGGGTGCGGCTCTCATAGCCCTCGGGGCCGTTCCAGGCCAGCCGGAAGCTCCGGCCCTCCAGGGCCTGGCACAGGGAGGCCGCCGCCTCCATCAGGGCGTCCGCCAGAGGGGGCGGGGCTTTCTGCCGCAGCACCAGCACCGTCAGCCGGTGGTCCACCGGCCGGGCCGGGTCCCGGACCACCAGCCGCCCGGTTTTGCCGGAGAGCTTCCAGTGGACCTGGCGCAGGCTGTCGCCGGGGGCGTAGTCCCGGACCTGGAAGGTCTCCGTCCGGTCCGTTCCCCGGCGGCCGGGGTCATAGACGCTGCCCTCCCGCCGGGGGCGCAGGGCCTGAAAATCCTCCATATCCAGAGGAAAGGTATCCGGCATGACGCACAGCTGGCCCCGGGCCCGGCAGGGGGCCGGAACCGGCAGCAGGGAGAAGGCGTCCCACACCGTGACCCCGGTGATGCGCAGGGTCAGGCAGCCGCACAGACGGCCGGACACGGCGCTCTCCCCCTCCGGCAGGGTCATGCAGGCGGTTTCGCCGGTGACGGTGTTCTCCGCCGCCAGGTGAAACCGCACCCGTCCCACCGGCAGGGCCCGGGGACGGCGCAGGGTCAGGCGGACGGCGGCGGGCCGTCCCTTTTCCGCAGAGGCCGGGCAGGACAGCTCCGCCCGGAGCTTCCGGCGGCACAGCAGCACCGCCAGCCAGGACAGCACCGGCAGCGCCAGCGCCGCCAGTTCCGCCGCCAGCACCGGCCCCGAGGGGGCGGCGATATAGCCCGCCGCCAGCAGCAGAAGGCACAGAACCCACAGCGCCTGGGTCATAGGGTCCGCTCCGTCATGGCCGGGGCGGGGGTCTCCTCCAGCACCTGGGCCAGAATGGCCTCGGGGGTATAGTCGTTGAGCTTTGCCCGGGAGGACAGCATCAGCCGGTGGCCGAACACATAGGGCACCAGTTCCGCCGCGTCCTCCGGCAGAACGAAGTCCCGCCCGGCGGCAAAGGCCGCCGCCTTGGCGCACCGACACAGGGCCAGGGCCCCCCGGGGGCTGATGCCCAGGCGCACCATGGGGTGGCTGCGGGTGGCCTCGGTCAGGCGGGCAATGTAGTCATACACGGGGTCGGCGATGTGGATGGCCCGGACCCGGCGGATGGCCTCGCACAGGGCCTCACGGTCCGCCACGGCCTGCACCCGGGTCAGGGGGTCCTCCCCGCTGCGGTCCCGGAGAATGTGGATCTGGCTCTGCAGGTCCGGATAGCCCATGCTGAGCTTCATGAGAAAGCGGTCCAGCTGGGAATTGGGCAGGTCCTGGGTCCCGGCGGAGCCAACGGGGTTCTGGGTGGCCAGCACCGCAAAGGGCCGGGGCAGGGGATGGGTAACGCGGTCCACTGTCACCTGGCCCTCCTCCATGGCCTCCAGAAGGGCGGACTGGGTTTTGCTGGAGGTGCGGTTGATCTCGTCCGCCAGCAGAAGATTGGTCATAATGGCCCCGGGCTGGTAGACCATGCCGTCCTTTCCGGGCATGGAGAAGCCGATGATATCCGAGGGCATGGTGTCCGGGGTGAACTGGATGCGCTTGGTGTCCAGCCCCAGGGCCCGGGAGAAGGCCAGGGCCATGGTGGTTTTGCCCACGCCGGGGACGTCCTCCAGCAGGACGTGGCCCTCGGCCAGCAGGGCGATCCACACCTTGGAGATCACGTCGTCCTTGCCCACGATGGCCTTCTTCACTTCCGCCAGAACATTCCGGGTTATTTCGTACATACGCGTTTCCTCTTTCTTATAACGATGATGACAATGCCCGCCGCCGCCAGGCCCGCCGCCCCGGCGATGAGCCAGGGAAGGGGGGAGGCATGGGCGGAGACCGCCGGGGGGATATCCCGCAGGTCATACAGCCGCCCCTGGCCTGCCCGGAGCCGGTCCAGGGCCTGCAGGGCCAGAATGGCCTGCTCGGTGGCCATCAGGTCCTCGAGGCCCTCCGCCGTGTGGCGGAACAGGCCCTCCCGGGTGCGATAGGACAGCAGTCCGTCCCGGAGGGTGCGGCCATTCTGGATAAACCGGGCATCCGTTTCCGGGTCCAAGCCCAGACTGCACAGGGCGATGAGCACCTGGGCGGTGCTTTCGGCGTTGGGGTCTCCCCAGCTGACGAAGTCGCCGTTTTCCGTCTGCTGGCCGGACAGCCACGCCAGCCCCCGGCGGATGGCCTCCGCCGTGGCGGCGTCCTCCTGATAGGGGGACAGAGCCTGCAGGGCCATGGCCGTGATGTCCACGTCCGCCGTCCCGGCGGAGAGGCCGAAGGCCCCTTCCTCTGTCTGGGCCGCCAGAATGGCCCGGCGCATATCCTCCCGGGTATAGGCCGCCCCCTCCGGCACGGCGAAGCCGCCGCTGTCCAGAGTAATCAGGGCGAAAATCCAGCCGTTGAGTCCCTGGGCCCCCAGGGAGCGGGAGCGGGACCAGTTATAGGTCCCCTCGGCTACCAGGTCGATGGGCTTTCCCTCCCGGTCCCGGCCAAAGGCGGTGGGGTCCCCGCCCTGGGCCTGCACCGCCAGGGTGATGCGGTGCCACTCGGTGGCCTTGATGCGGTCCAGACCGCCGTTTTCCCGGTACATGGAGGTGACATAGGACTCCAGATCCCGGAGATAGTCCGGCCGCTGAAGCCCGGCCCGGCCGGAGGCGACGGCCAGCCAGTCGGATACGGAGTCTCCCGCCGTCAGGGGCCGGTTTTCCAGCAGGGGGCGGAAATCCTCCCCCCAGGCGGGGCAGATCAGCGCCGCCGCCAGCATCAGGGCCAGCAGAGCGCCTGCCAGGGATCTTCTCATGGAATGGGCTCCTCCTTCCGCTCCCCACATCGGGAGCAGGTATAGATGATGACGCCGTCCCGGCGCTCCGTTTCCTGGAAGTCGTGGCCCAGGGCCGGAATTTCCTGGGTCCGGCTCACGTCGCCGCACACCTGGCAGGTGACGGCGGCCTGGCCGGGGTGGGTGCAGTCCGGGGCCGTGGTCTGCTGGGGCTGGCCCCAGCGGTGCTCGTCGATGTACTGGCCGTTGATCCAGCGGCCGCAGTAGGTGGACAGGGCCCCGTAATTGCCGCCGGTGGCGTCATAGCCGCCGATGTCCTTGCCGTAGGCCAGGGTGAAGCGCAGATACAGGGTGTCGCCGGAGGACAGGAAGTAATTGGACAGGCCCTTTCCGGCGTAGGTCTGGCCACCGATGGAGTACATCCAGCCGGAGCCCTGGGTATAGTCGAACTCGCCCAGGCTGTCGTTGTCGTGCTGGCCGGTGAGGTTCAGGCCGTCCCGGAGGATTTTGGCCCAGAGGTTTTCCGGGATGTCGGGATAGTCCATGAACCCCGCCCGGCTGATGCGGCGCAGATAGAACCCGACGTCCGGGGAGCCGCTGTATTCGTATTCATAGCCCCACTCCTCCAGGGCCTCCATAACGGCGTAGGACGCCGGAACGTTCTGGCGCACCTGAACGGCAAAGGGCTCCTCCGGCAGGCCCATGCCCATGGTGGTGATGTCCAGGACCACATAGGCCGTGCCGATGACGTCGCCGGTGTCCACAAAGCGGTAGATGATGCGGTAGGACACATAGCGGGAGTTGCCCTGGCCGTCCCAGGCCCGGATGGAGATGGTGTGGGCCTCGCTGTCGCCGGAGAAGGGGTCGGGGAAGCGAAGCTGGTACTCGAACACCGGGTTGCCGGTGGGCTGAAGGACTCGCTTGCCGTCCAGGTATACCTGGATATTGCTCTCCGGCAGGGAGCGGCCGGTGTAGGCGGTGGCCTGCACCGTCAGGGTGAAGTTGCGGTTGGTGGTTTCGGTGACGCCCTCTAAGTTGGTGACGATGGTGGGGGGATGGTCGCCGATGGTGGGGTGGCGCTCGTCGGCCTTCTGGGCCGCGTAGCGGATGGCGTAGTTCACCTCCTGGACGGTTTTATTGCCGTCCTTGCGGTAGAGGGTGAAGTAGTTGGTCTCGCCCCGGCAGAGCCGGGCCTGATAGTTCCGGCCGTCGGCGGTAAGGTACTGGCCGTTCTGGGAGGTCTGGCTGTTGCGGAGCTTGACCTTCAGGGTCTGGCCGTTGGCGTTGAGAATATAGGCGTAAAAATGCAGGGTGTCGTCGGTGAGCTGGTCATAGGTGATCTCACCGCTGCACAGGTCCGTGACGATCCGGGGGGAGGCGTCGTCAGAGGGGCCGGGGGTGGGATCGGTACCGCCGGGGGTGTCGTCCCGGGGGCCGTCGTCCTTGGGCGGGGCGTCCGGGTCCGGGTCCTGGCCGGGGTCCTCGGGCGGAGTATCCGGGTCCTGGGGGGTGTCCGGCTGGTCGGGCTGATCCGGGGTATCCGGCTGTTCCGGCTCCTGGGGCTCCTCGGGGGTGTCCGGTTCTTCCGGCTGGTCCGGAGGCGTCTGGGGCGATTGGGACTGTCCCTCCGGGCGCAGGGGGTCCGCCTGGGCCTGGGGAAGGGGCGTGGGGCCACCGGTGGACAGGCCCAGCCCCGGCAGGGCCGCCGCCAGCACCAGGGCCGCCGCCAGAAGCACCAGCAGTCCCCGCAGAAGATAGGTTTTGCGATTTTTCATACCGTTTCCTCCCGGATAAACAAAAAATGGTGTTATTCTGCCATCGCAGAATAACACCATAACCGTTTTTGGAAATTATTCGTGTGCACACAGTAGGTCTCCCGACTCGTACCTCAAGCGGCGGGTCTGTCCTGCCTTCTCAGAAGGAGTGCCTTCCAATGACCGGCTTTCGCCGACGGACAGATGCCTTGGTACACACGGTGTTGGTCAACGCGGGGCTCGTCCCCATTCCCTTGTTCATCAATGCGCCTGACCCGCAGGGGGCCTTTGCGGCCACATTGCCTCTGGTGGAGTATGTCGAATTTATTATACAGGGCGGCAGGGGAAATTGCAACCCCCGGCTGTGATATTTTACATGCGCGGATCCTGCCGAAAAAATTTCGCTTCTTAACATGATTTTAGCGTTTTCTTAACGCCGAAATATGGTACAATAATGACATTACAGGCGCGGGGAGGGGAAAAACAGCCATGAAGCGCTTTCAGATCCGCTGGCCCGACGAGTGGCTGAGGCGGACTCGCCTGTTCCGGACGGACCTGCTGTCTTATTCCGGAAAGGATTTTATCGTATCCGTGTCGCTGTATCTGATCTCGGTGGGGTTCTGTCTGGTGCTGCGGAACTTCGACCCCAACAACGACACCAGCTATGTGTCCATGATCTTCCTGCTGGATGTGTTTCTGACGGCCCTGCTGACGGACGGGTTTTTCTTCAGCCTGACCATCGCGGTGTTCGCCGTGCTCAGCGTGGACTACATCTTCACCCCGCCCTTCTGGGAGGTCAGCTTCACGCTGGCGGGCTTTCCGCTGACGTTCCTGGTGATGATGACCATCTGCGTGGCGACCGGTATCGTTACCAGCCGGGCCAAGAAGGTCAGCGAGATGGAGCGGGAGGCGGAGCGGGAGAAGATCCACAGCAACCTGCTGCGGGCGGTGTCCCACGACATCCGCACCCCGCTGACGGGCATCGTGGGGGCCACCAACGTCCTGCTGGAGCAGGATGACGTCCTGACGCCCCAGCAGCGGCGGGAGCTGCTGAAAAATGCCAACGAGGAGGCCCAGTGGCTGATCCACATTGTGGAGAACCTCCTGTCCATCACCCGCATCGGCGCGGGAGAGGACGCCCGGGTCACCAAGACCCCAGAGGCAGCGGAGGAGGTCATTGAGGGCGCTGTGGGCAAATTCCGGCGGCAGTATCCGCAGATCGACGTCCGGGTGGAGCTTCCGGAGGAGTTCTTCCTGGTGCCCATGGACCCGCTGCTGATCCAGCAGGTGATGACGAACCTTCTGGAAAACGCCGCCGTCCACGGCGTCACCACCACCCGGGTGGTGGTATCCCTGGAAAAACGGGGGAAATGGGCCCGGTTCACTGTGTGCGACAATGGCCGGGGCATCCCGGAGGGACGGCTGCACAACCTGTTCGACGGCACCCAGAGCGCCCAGAAGGGGGACAGCACCCGCAGCATGGGCATCGGCCTGTCTGTGTGCAAAACCGTGGTGGCAGCCCACTGCGGCAAAATAAAAGGAGAAAATATCAAGGGGGGCGGCGCCCGGTTCACGGTGGACCTGCCCCTGGAGGAGGATGAACATGAAGATCAAGGATAAGGTTCTGATCGTGGAGGATGAGCAGAGCATCAGCAATTTCATCTCCATGGTCCTCAACGCCAGCGGATACGATACCATCATTGTGGGCAGCGGTGAAGAAGCGCTGACCATGATCGCCTCCCACTGCCCGGACCTGATCGTCCTGGACCTGGGTCTGCCGGATATGGACGGCATGGAGGTGCTCAAGTCCGTGCGCAAGTGGTCCAATCTTCCGGTGGTGGTGGTGTCCGCCCGGAACCACGAGCACGACAAGGTGGATGCGCTGGATTACGGGGCCGACGACTATCTGGTGAAGCCCTTCGGCACCTCCGAGCTGCTGGCCCGCATCCGCACCGCCATCCGCCATACCCGCACCACCCTGGCCAACTCCCAGATCGCCCAGTCCGGCAAATTCACCGCCGGGGACCTGACCATCGACTATGACAAGCACCAGGTGCTGATCCGGGGCGAAAACGCCAAGCTGACGGTGAACGAATACAAGATCGTGGCCCTGCTGGGCAAATATGCCGGCAAGGTGCTGACCTATGACTTCATCATCCGGGAGCTGTGGGGCCCCAAGGCCAAGGCCGACAACCAGATCCTCCGGGTGAACATGGCCAATATCCGCCGCAAGATCGAGGACACCCCCGGCCAGCCCCAGTACATCTTCACCGAGGTGGGCGTGGGCTACCGCATGCGGGAGGGAGACTGAGACCGTCCACTTCCGGAGGGTGATTGGCGAAATACATAAAATCTATGTCATAAATTTGTAAAATAGGGGCTATCTTTTTCCGGATGTATATGGTACAATCAGAATATCCCAAATGTATGCGGTACAACATGGTGCCGGAGAAGGTAGGTCTTATCTTATGGAACACAATGCGATCCTGGACAGCAAGCTGTCCCTGAGCAGCAACATTCCCCTGTACGCCCAGCTGGTGGGCATCATCAAGCGGGAGATCTCCTCCGGCGCGCTGAAAATCGGGGACCTGTTGCCGTCGGAGGCGGAGCTGTGCCGGGCGCTGGATATCAGCCGAAACACCGCCCGCCAGGCCATCGGCGAGCTGGAGGACGAGGGACTGGTGGTCCGCAAGCGGGGCAAGGGCACCTTTGTGGCCGACCCCAACAACAACCGCCGGGGCGTGCGCTATTCCTTCACCACGGAGGTGTCGTCCCTGGGCAAGACGCCGTCATCCACCCTGGTGGATTTCGGCGTGGTGATCCCCACCCGGGCCATCTGCCAGCGGATGGACCTGCAGGAGGGAACCCCGGTGTATTGCTTCACCCGTGTCCGCAACGTGGACGGGGAGCCGCTGATCCTGGAAACCTCCTACTATCCCCAGTACATCTATCCCAACCTCACCCGGGAAATGGTCCAGACTCACAGCTTTTACAGCCTGCTGTATCATGTGGGGATCACACCCTTTTCCGCCGAGGACAGCTATGAATCCGTGATCCTGGACGCCCCCCGGGCCAGCCTGCTGGGGGTGGAGCCGGGCAGCTGCGCCTTTTATCACCAGCGCCGCACCCGCACCGAGGACGGCCGCATTTATGAGTATACCCGCAGCTATATCCGGGGCGACCGGGTCCGGCTGGACGTGCATATGCAGAAAAGCGGCATGAGCTTCACCCGCACCATTGACTGACAGAGTAACAGCAAGGCCCCCCGCGCAGCACGCTGCGCGGGGGCCTTATATTGGTTCACAAAGTCAACCACCGGCTCTGCCGGGGGTTGACTTTGTGAACCAATATGAAAAACAGCGGCAGGCAAAGCCCACCGCTGTTTTTTGTGATTATTCGGCCTGTGCAAGGTCCCGCTTCAGCAGGCGGAACAGCCCCTCCCGGTTCTCCCGGGTGATATACAGCACCCGGACGCCGGGGACGCCCCGCACCGCCTGCAAAAACGGGTCGTTCCGGTTTTTCACCGCCGCCAGCACCGGCTGGTCACCCTGCAAAGCCGCCAGCACCGCCTCCTGAAACCGATGGGCGTCCCGCTCTAAAAAGCCCAGCTCGTCCATCAGCAGCAGGCCCGGCCCCTCCAGCAGCCGGGGTCCCCAGTCATCAAAGGCCGGGGTACAGCGGACACTGCGGCGGCTGTCGCACCGGCCGATCAGATTCTCCGGGCCGTACTGCCGCCGGGCTTCCGGACAGGCGGCGGGGTGAATGTAAATGGGGAACAGGCCCTCGCCGTCCGCCACGGTCTCCCGCTTGGTGACAAAGCCCGACACTGGGCCGGGATACAGGGCTGTCAGCCGCCGGATGAGGGTGCTTTTCCCCACCCCCCGGGGGCCGCAGATGAGTATTTTATCCATGGGAACCCTCCTTCAGCTGGGCCGCCGGGATGGCCAGCAGGCACAGGGGCTTGGGATTGGGCAGATACAGGGGATAGTCCGGCCAGGGGGATGGCTCCAGCCGGGCCTCCAGCTCCTGCCGGGCAGGCGCCGTCCCGTCCCGGCTGTACAGCCGGAAAAACGTCAGGGCGTCCTCCACGGATCGGAAGGGCTGGCCGAATTCCAGGGTGAACCGCCGGAGGGTGCAGGTCAGTCCCCGGCGGCGCAGCTCCTGCTCCATGTCGGCGGCGGTGTGGCCCGCCATGCGTACGCCGGAGCTGAACTGGTGCTGCCGGAAGTCTCGCCGCACCACCAGGGCTGTGCCGCCGCACTGCCGGGCGGCGATGTCCAGAATCTCATCGGTGCCGCCGAACAGGCAGAACACCATGGCGTCATAGGGCCTTTGGGGCGGCAGGTCCCGGATGTCCCCGGTCAGGGCCGTCAGCCGGGGGTCATGGCCCCGGGCGGTCAGGTCGGCGATGGCCGCCGGGGAGCGGTCTATGGCGGTGACGTGTCCGCAGTAGGGCAGAAGGGCCCGGCTCAGCAGACCCAGGCCGCACCCGGCGTCGCACACCCGGTCCTCCGGGTGCAGGAACGCCCCCAGCTCCCGGGCCAGGTCCGTATAGTAGCGGCTGCGGTCCGCCGCCGTGTGCAGATAGCGGATGACCTCCGGACTCCATCGCTGCATGGTTTGCCCCCTTTCTTTCTTACCTTTTATCATACCATACCGCCCCCGGGGATGCAAGCCGGGGGGCGGATAATGGGGGATTTTGAATACGTATTGCAATTTTACGGTCGAAATATACGGAATGCAATCGAATTCGGCAGCGGGGGCGGTGGATAACCACCGGCGGCGGACCCTACGGACTTGGCTCTCCCTTTGGGAGAGCTGTCACCGAAGGTGACTGAGAGGGCCTGTAGGGGCGTGGGCCCACCAATGTGGCGCTTTCGGGCGGCAGGGCACATGGGCCCTGCCCTACAGGATATTCTATCGGCACACACTCCGTAGGGCGGGGCCCGCGTGCCCCGCCGTCAATTACAGACGATCTATCCGATTCATGTCCCCAAAGGGCAAAGCCCTTTTGGGACAATCAAAAAACCTGCCGCAGGCTGTGGCCCGCGGCAGGTTTTCGACAGGATTATTTGCGGCGGCGGCCGCCCCGCTTGGAGGCCATGTAGCGGTTCAGCTCCGACTGCTTGCTGTCGGACACGGACATGAACTGCTTGAGCTTGTCCTCAAAGGACAGCTCCGCCGGGGCGGCGGGCTGGGCGGGAGCGGAACGGGCGGGAGCGGGACGGGGGCCACGGGGCCGTGCCGGACGGTCGCCATGGGGAGGCCGGGGCTTGGGCGGCTGCGCCTGCTTCACGGACAGGCTGATCTTCCCCTCCGGCGAGATGGACAGCACCTTCACGGGTACCTCCTGCCCCTGGGTGAGGAAATCGTGGACATCGCTGACGAAGGTGCCGGCCACCTCAGAGATGTGAACCAGCCCGGATTTTCCATCGGGCAGCGCCACAAATGCGCCGAATTTGGTGATGCTGGTCACCTTCCCGGTGATAATGGTCCCAACCGTTAATTCCATAAACGAATCTATCTGCTCCCTTCGAAAGTGTGGCGTGTCAGTTGTTCACGTCGTAAAAAATGCGCTCGCCATCGGAGGCCAGGCCCAGATCATCCCGGGCCAGACCCTGGATGAAGTCCTGATCTCCCTGGTGCTCCAGGTCGGACCGCAGGGCGTCATTCTGCTTTTCGGTCTGCTGGATCTGGGCCTCCAGCGCCTGGCTCTTGCTGCGAAGCTCCGGCAGACGGCTGCCGTATATCCGGACGATGCCTGCCCCTGCGGCGGCCACCAGCACCACGATCACCAGCAGAGCCGCCACGCGGCTGCGGCTGACGGGTTTTTTCTTGCTTCTTGCCATGTCTGCGGACTCCCTTCCGTGCGTCATCTTTTGGTCGTAGAAAACACTTCCACCTATATGTATTTAGTATAGCGTACTTTGCCGCAGAATGGAAGCCCTTTTTTGCTTCCGGCAGCAATTTTTTTGCCTGATGGCGGCAAAAATCCAGGGGCAGCCGCAAAAGCCGCGCCAGCTCTCCGGCCACATCGGCCCAGAATTCCCACAGGGGCCGCAGCAGCGGCGCAGCCGCCAGCAGATACAGCAGCATCCCCGCCCCGGCTCCCAGCAGCAGATACAGCTGGGGCTCGCCGCCGCCTACCCGGGTCAGGGCCCACAGGGCCCCCAGCAGGCACATGCCGCCGAACACCGCGTCGGCGGCATGGGTCAGCCCCGGCCGCCTGCGCCGCAGCACCCGCAGCAGGTCGTATACCAGGCCCCCGGCGGCTCCCAGGGCCACGGCGGCTCCCAGGGCGGCCAGCTGACCGGCCACATAGTTCTCCATCCGTCCCCTCAGCCCAGCAGCCGGGTCAGCCAGGAGCCCCGGGGAGCCTGCTGCTCCTCATAGGTCAGGGCCTCCACCCGGCCGTCCACCTGCAGCTCGCCGCCGTCCAGGCTCAGCTTGCCGATGTGCAGCCCCTCCCCGGTGACGATCAGGGTCCCCTCGCAGGTGGCCATGACGATGCAGCCCTCGTCGAACCGCTCCACGTCCTCCACCCCGGACACCGTCAGCTTGTCCCGGCCCTCCAGCTCCACCCGGTGATACAGCTGCTGCCCCGTTTCATACGCCATAAAAAACCGCCCCCTCATATCAGCAATGGAATATTTCAATCGAATATCCCATGTGTATGAGAGGGCGGGAAAAATTATACCGGTTGTCCCGGTCTGTCCCGGGGCTGTCTCAGCTTTGTCCCGGAGTTGTCCCGCCGATTTCCCGGTACATGGCGGCGGCGTCGGCCTTGCCCACGTTGTCCGCCACCGACAGCACCTCCACCTCCAGGGTCCTGGCCCCGAAGCGGATGGCAATTTTGTCCCCGGGCTTCACCTCGTAGGACGCCCGCTGCACCCGGCCGTTGACGCTGACCCGCTCATTGTCGCAGGCCTCGTTGGCCACCGTCCGCCGCTTGATGAGGCGGGATACCTTCAGATATTTGTCCAGTCGCATAGCAATCCCCTCCTTTTGCCCCGCATTATAGCAGAAATTTCCCGGTTTTGCAACAGAAGTCATTTTTTGTGGGGTATGTGAGTTGCACACTCCGGCAGGGTATAGTATAATATAGGATACGAATTTTCCAAATGCGGGAGGGACCCAATATGATGCATCCTACCATAGATATCAAAACCTTTCTCAAGCCCGGGGTCCGGGCCCACCTGGCCGGCATCGGCGGGGTGAGTATGTGTCCCCTGGCGGAGGTGCTGCTGGGCATGGGCCTGCGGGTGCAGGGCTCGGACATGACGGAAAGCGACACCGTCCGCCAGCTCCGGTCCCAGGGCATCGACGTGGCCATCGGCCACTCGGCGGAAAACCTGAAGGACTGCGATCTGGTGATCCGCACCGCCGCCATCCACGACGAGAATCCCGAGATCGCCGGGGCCATCGCCCGGGGCATCCCCGTGTATGAGCGGGCCCAGGCCTGGGGCGCTATCATGCAGCACTATGAAAACGCCCTGTGCATCTCCGGCACCCACGGCAAAACCACCACCACCTCCATGGCCACCCACATCTTCATGGCGGCCCAGGCGGACCCCACCGTGATGATCGGCGGCACCCTGCCCATGCTCCATGCGGGCTATCGGGTGGGCAAGGGAAACACCATCATCCTGGAATCCTGCGAATACTGCAACTCGTTTCTGAACTTCTTTCCCACGGTGGCGGTGATCCTGAACGTGGGAGAGGACCACCTGGACTTTTTCAAGGATCTGAAGGACATTGAGCACTCCTTCCACGCCTTCGCCGACCTGGTGCCCCAGCGGGGCTATGTCATTGCCAACGCCGACGACCAGGGGGCCCGGGACGCCGTGGCGGGCCTGAGCCACCCGGTGTTCACCTTCTCCCTGGCGGACCGGACGGCGGACTGCTATGCCCGGGACGTGGCGTTTTTCGACGGCTGCGCCAGCTTCGACGTGATGATCCACGGGGAGCTGTATGCCCATGTGGACCTGCACATTCCCGGCAAGCACAACATTCTCAACGCCCTGGCGGCGGCCTCGGCGGCCTATGTGCTGGGGATCCCCGGCCAGGCCGTCACCCTGGGCCTGGAGGATTTCCACGGGGCCGGACGCCGGTTCGAGCACAAGGGCAGCTATCACGGGGCGGCGGTGTATGACGACTATGCCCACCACCCGGCGGAGCTTCACGCCCTGCTGACCACCGCCCGGTCCATGGGCTATGACCGGGTGATCTGCGCCTTCCAGCCCCACACCTACACCCGCACCAAGGCGCTGTTTGACGACTTTGTCCGGGAGCTTCAGCTGCCGGATGTGACGGTGCTGGCGGAGATCTACGCCGCCCGGGAGCAGAACGTCCTGGGCATCTCCTCCCGGGACCTGGCGGAGAAGATCCCCGGGGCCATCTATTGCTCCACCCTGGACAAGGTGGCCGACACCCTGGCCTCCCTGGCCCGGCCCGGTGACCTGATCCTCACCGTGGGCGCGGGAGACATCTTCCGGGCCGGTGAAAAGCTGCTGGAACGGGCGTAAAAAGCAATACGATTCGTCATTTTTCTGCCGGATTATACAAGGGGTGATCGCCTGCCGGTGACGGAATGGCGGGTAAATCGCCGAAGCGCCGCCAGTGGCGGATGAAGCGAGGCGATTTCGAGGAAGTGCCCCGGCTGTCGGCCGCGGTAGCGGCCGAGAGTCGGCTGGCACGACGGTGGGCAGATATGGGCCCCGCCCTACGGAACGTTTATTGAAAGAATACTGTAGGGCAGGGCCCGTGTGCCCTGCCGCAAGGAATGGCTGCGTAAAACAAAAAGCCCCCGCCCCGAAGGGCAGGGGATGCGGCGGGCTGTAAAGCGCAGGAGCCTTACGCCTGGGGGGGCTGCTCGGCGGCCAGAACCTCCTGGGTGTCGGCCCCGCACAGGCGGATGAGCTTCTCCGCCAGGATCTTGGAAAACCCCGCGATCAGGGTGCTTTCGATGACCAGCCGGGACACGGCGGCCTCGCCGGGCTGGTCCGGTGTGCGGATATCCTCCGCCGCGTCCTGGACCTGTTGGTTGAAAAACAGGGCAATGTGGCGGAATTTCTCGGAATACTCCTGATATATGGCCCGGACCTCCTCCTCGGGGATGTCCGCCGGGATGATCTTCTGCACGTCGCTGATGCTGATGCTCTGCTTCATGGTCAGGATCATGATGAGATAGGCGATGTGGACCCGGAAGTATTTCCGCTTTACCGGGGCGGGCATGATCTTCAGCCGCACATAGTTGTTGATGGTGGAGGAGGTGACAAAGCTTTCCTTCCCGCCGGGCATGGCCGGGATGAAGTTCAGATACTGGGCCAGCAGCACCACCACCTGGTCCATATACAGCCCCAGATCGGGGATGGCGTCCCACTCCGGCAGGTGGTAGTCGGTGATGAACCGGTCCCACCGGTTCAGCTTGTGGGCGATCAGCTCTTTGTCATATTGCATACAGCATTCCTCCGGCGTTTCCTTTTTCCATATAATATCAGAATATTTGGTTGGGCGCAAGCAGAAATCGGGAAATAATAGGTTGACTTGCCAGAACTAATATGCTATATTAGGAAAAAAGAGGGATGGAGGTCATAGCCATGCCGGATAAGATTTATATTTACGGAGACTCTCTGCTGAAGGCCACGGTGCCGGACGGAGATTTTCACTATCATTTTCACATCAATGAAGTCATGCAGCGCTACCAGACCAAGCTGGTGGAGGTGGTGAACCGGTCGAAAATGGGGGCCACCATCCGCAAGGGGCTGAGCCTGGTGCGGCATGACCTGGACCGGGGCCTGGAGGCCCGGTATGCCCTGGTGTCCTACGGCGGCAACGACAGCGACTTCGACTGGGCCGCCATCGACGCCGACCCCGAGGCCGACCACCGGCCCAACACGGAGCTGCCGGAGTTTGCCGACACCCTGCATGAGACCCTGGACGCCCTGCGCCAGGGCGGGGTGCAGCCGGTGATGATGACCCTGCCCCCCATTGACGGGGAGCGGTATCTGGACTTCCTGTGCCGGGACAATCTGCGGCGGGACCGCATTCTGGACTGGCTGGGGGAGCCTCAGATGATCTATCGCCACCAGGAGCTGTACGCCGACACGGCGGCGGAGATCGCCCTGCGGGAGAACATCCCCCTGATCCCGGTGCGGCAGACGTTTCTGCGGAACCACCGGCTGTCCCAGCTGATTGCCGCCGACGGCATCCACCTGACCATGCCGGGCTATGAGCAGCTGTTCGACACCCTGGCGGATTGGGTAAAGAAGAATATATAAGCATCTTGGGCAAAAATCTTGAAAGGAACTGTTTTATCATGATCCAGATCTTTGTGGACTCCGGGGCCAATCTGTCCCCCGAGCTGCGGGAGCAATACAACATCCACCTGCTTCCCATGGCCCTGACCATTGACGATCAGCCGGCCCCGGAGGGGCTGGACGGCCACGAGTATTATGAGGCCCTGCGCTCCGGCGCCGACGTGCGCACCTCCATGGTGAACCCGGACGACGCCCGGAAGGCCTTTGAGCCTTATATCGCCCAGGGAGACGACGTGGTGTATTTCAGCATTTCTGCCGGCATCAGCGGCAGCTGGTGGTCGGCCAAGCTGGCCGGGGACGAGCTGATGGAGCAGTATCCCCAGCGCCGGGTCTGCCCCATCGACAGCATGGGCGCGTCCCTGGGGGCGGGGATCCCGGCTCTGAAGGCCTCCTCCCTGGTGCGCCAGGGCATGGGCCTGGACGAGCTGGTGGAGAAAATGACAGTGTACTGCCAGAATTACTGCCAGTATTTCGCTGTGGACGACCTGAAGTACCTGCGCAAGGGCGGCCGCATCTCCGGTGCGTCGGCGCTGGTGGGCTCCCTGCTGCAGATCAAGCCCATCCTCCGGGGCAACGAGGAGGGCAAGATCGTCCTGTTCGACAAGGCCCGGGGCAAGCTGCGGGCCATCGAGCGGCTGGTGAGCATCTATAAGGAGCGGGCCATCGACCTGGACGACCTGATCGGCATCTCCCACGGGGACTGCCCCGGCGAGGCCCTGCGGCTGGAGACCAAGCTGCGGGAGGCGGGCCATCGGGGGCCCATCCTGCTGGTGCCCCACGAGCCGGTGACCGGCGCCCATGTGGGCCCCGGTATGCTGTCGCTGTATTTCCACGCGGTGGGCAAGTAAAAAAAGAGCACAAAACCTCCGCCGGGCGCCGCCCGGCGGAGGTTTTTGCGCATATTCAGGCGTCGGTGCGGCAGACTATGGACAAGAGGTGATTTTTATGACGTCCAGACGCCTGGGGCGGCAGACGGTGGCTCTGCTGCGGCCCCCCAGCGTGGTGTCCTATGCCAACGTCGGCGGAAAATTCGAGGCCAACGGCCCCCTGGCGGGGCATTTTGACCTGCTGTGCACGGATTCCTTCTTCGGGAAGGACACCTGGGAGCAAGCGGAGTCCGCCATGCAGCAGGAGGCCCTGACCCGGGCCCTGGAAAAGGGCGGGCTGACCCCGGCGGAATTGGACTACGTCCTGGCCGGGGACCTGCTGAACCAGTGCATCGGCACCGCCTTCGGCCTGCGGGATTTTCAGATTCCGTTTTTCGGCCTGTACGGGGCCTGCTCCACCATGGGGGAGAGCCTGGCCCTGGGGAGCCTGCTGATCTCCGGCGGCCACGCCCGGACGGCGGCCTGCATGACCAGCTCCCACTACTGCACCGCCGAGCGGCAGTACCGCATGCCGGTGCCCTACGGCAGCCAGCGGACCCCCACCGCCCAGTGGACTGCTACCGCCGCCGGGTGCTGTATCCTGGGGGACCAGGGGGACGGGCCGTATATCACCCATGTGACCTGCGGGAAAATCGTGGACATGGGCATCACCGACGTGAACAACATGGGGGCCGCCATGGCTCCCGCCGCCTATGACACCCTGTCGGCCCTGTTCCGGGAGACGAAAACCGGCCCCGGGGACTATGACCTGATCGTCACCGGGGACCTGGGGGCCCTGGGCCACGCCATCGTCACGGACCTGTTCCGCCGGGACGGGGTGGACCTGTCCCGGAACTATCAGGATTGCGGAATGCTGCTGTACGACCTGGAGAAGCAGGACATGCACGCCGGAGGCTCCGGCTGCGGCTGCTCGGCGGCGGTGCTGAACGGATATCTGCTGGACGGCCTGCGGCGGGGCCGGTGGCGGCGGCTGGTGTTTGCCCCCACCGGGGCCTTATTGAGCCCCACCTCCTCCTTCCAGGGGGAGAGCGTGCCGGGCATCTGCCACGCGGTGGTGTTTTCCGCCGGGAAGGAGGGGGAAAAGTGACCTATCTGAACGCGTTTTTGTGCGGCGGACTGCTGTGCGCCGTGGGACAGATCCTCATCGACCGGACCCAGCTGACCCCCGCCCGGATCCTGACGGGCTATGTGGTGGCGGGGGTGCTGTTGCAGGCGGTGGGGCTGTATCAGCCCCTGGTGGACTGGGGCGGCGCCGGAGCCACGGTGCCCCTGACGGGCTTTGGCTATTGCCTGGCCAAGGGAGTAGCGAAGGCCGTGGCGGAAAAGGGACTGCTGGGCGCTCTGACCGGGGGGCTGACGGCCACCGCCGGGGGCATTGCCGCCGCGGTGGTGTTCGGGGTGCTGGCGGCGCTGATCTTCCGCCCCGGGGACAAGCGGTAAGCGGCTCACCAGGAGGATGGCACGAAAAAAGCCCCCGGCAGGGGGCTTTTTGCTGTTTATATGCTGCTTTTTATCCGGCGATGGCGCCGAAGGCGGAGACTCCCAGCAGGCTCAGCGCGCCCATGATGCACCCGGCCAACAGCACGCCGCCCATGCAGGCCAGCACGCTGCGGCGGAAGTCCATATCCAGCAGGCTGGCGGCCAGGGTGCCGGTCCAGGCCCCCGTGCCGGGCAGGGGGATGCCCACAAACAGCAGCAGCGCCCAGAACAGGCCCCGGCCTGCCTTGGCCTGGAGCTTTTCGCCGCCCTTTTTGCCCTTTTCCAGGCAGAAGGTGAAGAATTTGCCGATGACGGGCTTGTCCCGGCCCCACTCCAGCACCTTCCGGGCAAAGAAATAGATCAGCGGCACCGGCAGCATATTGCCCACAATGGCGATGATATACGTCAGCCACAGGGGCAGGCCGAAGCCCACGCCGTAGGGGATGGCCCCCCGCAGCTCGATGATGGGCACCATGGACACCAGAAACACGATGAGACAATGCTTGAACATAAGGGCTCCTTTTGCAGCGTTAAGCCAGTCTAATTGATGGTATAATAACATAGTATACCCCGCCCCGGCGGGATACGCAAGAATTGTTATTTTTTTGCCGAAGGATTTTGTGGAATACACAAAGAATCCGGCGTTTTTTCTCCGCAATTCTCCATTCTTTTGCGGGGTTTTCCATCGACACGGCTCCCCGGAATTTGCTATACTATAGAATAGACATATACTGGGAGGGGAATGCGTATGGGTGCATCCGAGATCATCGGCCTGTTAGGCGGCATCGCGCTGTTTTTATTCGGCATGGCCATCATGGGCGACGGCCTGAAAAAAGTCGCCGGAAGCAAGCTGGAGCTGGTGCTGTATAAGCTGACCAGCACACCGCTGAAGGGGGTTCTGCTGGGCACCGGCGTCACCGCCGTGATCCAGTCCTCCTCCGCCACCTCCGTGATGGTGGTGGGCTTCGTCAACTCCGGCATGATGAAGGTAAACCAGGCCATCGGCATCGTCATGGGCGCCATTCTGGGCACCAGCGTCACCGGGTGGATCCTCTGTCTCAGCAGTCTCAGCGGCGGCAGCGGCTGGGTGACCCTGCTGAGTACCGCCACCCTGACGGGCCTGGTGGCGGTGGTGGGCATCGTCCTGCGCATGGCCGCCAAGCGGCCCTCTACCCACCACATCGGGGACATCCTGCTGGGCTTCGCGGTGCTGATGTACGGCATGAGCGCCATGAGCGACGCCGTCTCCCCCCTGCGGGACAGCCAGGTGTTCATCGACGCCCTGACCTCCTTCTCCAACCCCCTGCTGGGCATTCTGGCGGGCCTGCTGTTCACCAGCGTCATCCAGAGCGCCAGCGCCGCTGTGGGTATTCTCCAGGCTCTGGCTGTCACCGGGGCCATCACCTTTGAGATCGCCCTGCCCATCATCATGGGCATCGCCATCGGTGCGGCGGTGCCGGTGCTGCTGTCGGCCCTGGGGGCCAACGTCAGCGGCAAGCGCACGGCCTTTGTGTATCTGCTGATCGACGTGCTGGGCGTGGTGATCTGGGCCACGGTGTTCTATATCGCCAACGCCATCGCCCACTTTGATTTCATGACCATGACCATGACCACCGTGTCCATCGCCCTGATGAACACCCTGTTCCGTCTGGCCACGGTCATTGTGCTGGCACCGCTTATCGGAGTATTGGAAAAATGCGTGTGCCTGCTGATCCCCGAGAATCCCGAGAGCATCCGGGAGGAGCAGGAGATGGACCGGCTGGAGGAGCGCTTTCTGCTGCACCCGGCCCTGGCCCTGGAACAGAGCCGCCAGGTCACCGACGCCATGGCCCGGCGGGCCATGGACAACCTGCTGCGGGCCATGGAACTGGTGCACAAATTCAGCGACAAGGGCTGCCGGGCAGTGGAGGATGCCGAAAACGCCATCGACCGCTACGAGGACCGGCTGGGCACCTATCTGATGAAGATCACCGGCAAGGAGCTGTCCCAGCGGCAAAGCGAGGAGGTGTCCAAGTATCTGCACACCATCTCCGACTTTGAGCGCATTTCCGACCACGCCCTGAACATCTGCGACGCCGCCCGGGAGATCAACGCCAAAAGCGTGGTGTTCTCCCCGGAGGCCGAGCGGGAGCTTCGGACCCTGGAGCAGGCCATCACCGAGATCCTGCACCTGGCCGTCGGGGCCTTCGTCTCCGGCGACCTGGAGGGCGCCTCCCGGGTGGAGCCGCTGGAGGAGATCGTGGACGGCCTGTGCGACGAGATGAAGCTGCACCATGTGGACCGCCTGCAAAAGGGCGTGTGCACCCTGAACCAGGGCTTCATCTTCAACGACCTGCTGACCAACTATGAGCGGGTGGCGGACCACTGCTCCAACATCGCCGTGGCCATGATCGAGCTGGAATCCGACTCCTTCGACACCCATGAGTACCTCAACAGCGTCAAGGCCATGAAGTCCGCCTCCTTCGCCCGGTACTCCGCCGAATATCAGAAGAAATACACCCTGTAACCGGGGCTTATCCTGTTTTTCCCGCCGCGTCTGCGGCGGGAAAAATTTTTTCAAAAAATTTTCGCAAAAAAGAGGATTCCGAGAATTTTAGGGGTATCTATAGATATCACGGGAATTCCGGCCGGACAGGAGGTGCAGCCATGCCGTTTCCCCAGAGCTTTCTGGACGAGCTGATCGCCCGGAACGATATCGTGGACGTGGTGGGCTCCTATGTGTCCCTGACGCCCAAGGGAGGCAGCTTCTGGGGCTGCTGCCCCTTCCACAACGAAAAGACCCCCTCCTTCCATGTGCTGCCGGACAAGCAGTTTTATCACTGCTTCGGCTGCAAAAAGGGCGGCGGCGTCATCAACTTCGTCATGGACATCGAGAATCTGTCCTATCCCGACGCGGTGCGGTTTCTGGCCAAGCGGGCCAACATCCCGGTGCCGGAGGAGGCCAGCGACGGCACGGAGAAGCTCCGCCGCCGGATGCTGGAGCTGAACCGGGACGCCGCCCGGTGGTACTATCAGACCCTCCAGGCCCCGGAGGGCCAGGCCGTCCGGGACTATCTGGACCGGCGGCAGATCCACCGGAAGATCGCCGTGCGCTTCGGCATGGGGGCCGCGCCGGACAGCTGGGACGCCCTGCTGACCGCCATGACCGCCAGGGGCTATTCCAAGGACGAGTTAATCCGGGCGGGCCTGGCCGTCAGCGGAAAGAACGGGCACATATACGACAAGTTCCGCAACCGGCTGATCCTGCCGGTGATCGACGTGCGGGGCGACGTGGTGGGCTTCGGCAGCCGGGTGCTGGACAAGTCCGAGCCCAAGTATATGAACACCCCCGAAACCCTTACATACAGCAAGCGCCGGGTGCTGTACGGACTGAACCTGGCCAAAAAGACCAAGCGGCCCAACATCATCCTGTGCGAGGGCAACCTGGACGTGGTGACCCTGCACCAGGCGGGGTTCGACAACGCCGTGGCCTCCATGGGCACGGCGCTGACGGTGGAGCAGACCCGGCTGCTGTCCCGGTATACCAAGGAGCTGGTGCTGTGCTACGACAACGATAAGGCGGGGGCACTGGCCACTCAGCGGGCCCTGGAGCTGCTGAACCGGTCGGAGTTTACCGTTCGGGTGCTGCGGCTGCCCAACCGGCTGGTGGACGGGGAATATGTGAAGCAGGACGCCGACGATTTCATCAAATTCCAGGGGCCGGAGGCCTTTGAGCGGCTGCTGTCCGGCAGCGCCAACGGCATCGAGTTCCGGCTGCACGAGATCGCCGGGAAGTATGACCTGCGGGACGATCAGGCCCGGGTGGCCTATGCCCAGGAGGTCAGCGGGGTGCTGTGCACCCTGGAAAACGCCGTGGAGCGGGAAATCTACACCACTCGGGCGGCGGAGGCGGCGGGGCTGACGCCGGAGGCCCTGAAAATGGAGGTGCAGCGGTCCTTCCGCCGCATGGCCGCCAAGGAGAAAAAGACCCAGGAGCGCCGGGAGCTGAACCCGGCGGCGTCCCTGCAGCCCCAGGAGCGTGGCCTGCGGTACGACAACCTCCGCAGCGCCCTGGCGGAGGAGGGGGTCATCCGGCTTCTGCTGCTGGACGACAGCCTGTTCGGCGACACGCCGCCGGTTCCGGCGGAGTCGTTCTCCTCGCCGCTGCTGGGCCGGGTATACGCCAGCCTGTGGGAGAGCCACATGGCCGGGCGGCCTTTGAGCATCTCATCCCTCAGCGGGGAGCTGACCGGCGAGGAGATGAGCCACCTGACCGGGGTGGTGCAGAAGCCGGAATCCCCTGCCGGAGGGGAGCGGGCCCTGACGGATTACTGCCGGGTCATCCGGGAAGAAGCGCAGAAACGCACCGCCGGGGCGGGAACGGACCCCCTGGCGGCTGCGGCGGAGAAATATAAAAATAAAAAGGGCTATGGAGGAAAGCACAATGATGGATAAAGTTTATACCCAGCAGGAGCTGAAGGAAATGGCGGACCAGCTGCTGGCCGCCGACGACAAGAAGAAGGCCGGAAAGGCCGCCGCCCAGAAGGCCGAGGAAGCAAAGCCCGCGGCGGACAAGGCCCTGGAGGAGAAGCTGGCCAAGTGCCCGGCGGCGGCGCTGCTGGCCGGGAACGAGAAGCTCCGGGAGCTGTTTATCAAGGGCAAGAAGAAGGGCCGCCTGGAGCCGGCGGAGCTGTCCGAGGTGGTGGACCCCCTGGACCTGGACGGCGACCAGATGGACCGCATCTATGACTCCCTGGCGGACCTGGGCATCGACATCGTCACCGAGGATTTCACCAACGACATCCCCGAGGACATGGAGCCTGCCATGGAGGAGATCGCCGAGATCGAGGAGGAGGAGCTGGTCGACCCCAACACCCTGGTGGATAGCTTCAACATCGACGACCCGGTGCGCATGTATCTGAAGGAGATCGGCAAGGTGCCCCTGCTGACCGGCGACCAGGAGGTCCGGCTGGCCACCGCCATGTCCGCCGGGAACGCCGCCAAGGAGCGGCTGGCCCAGGTAGAGGCCGGGGAGCTGACCCTGACCGATGAGGAGCTGGCCCAGGCCAAGGCGGAGCTGAAGGCCGGGGAAAAAGCCAAAAAACAGCTGGTCGAGGCCAACCTGCGTCTGGTGGTGTCCATCGCCAAGCGCTATGTGGGCCGGGGCATGCTGTTCCTGGACCTGATCCAGGAGGGCAACCTGGGTCTGATCAAGGCCGTGGAGAAATTCGACCACACCAAGGGCTATAAATTCTCCACCTATGCCACCTGGTGGATCCGCCAGGCCATCACCCGGGCCATCGCCGACCAGGCCCGCACCATCCGCATCCCCGTCCACATGGTGGAAACCATCAACAAGGTCATCCGGGTGTCCCGGCAGCTGCTGCAGGAGCTGGGCCACGACCCCTCCCCCGAGGAGATCGCCGAGGAGATGAACATGCCCGTGGACAAGGTCCGGGAGATTCTGAAGATCGCCCAGGAGCCGGTGTCCCTGGAGACCCCCATCGGCGAGGAGGAGGACTCCCATCTGGGGGACTTCATCCCTGACGAGGGCGCGTCCGAGCCCAGCGAGGCTGCCAGCTATACCCTGCTGAAGGAGCAGCTGGTGTCCGTGCTCAGCACCCTGACCCCCCGGGAGGAGAAGGTGCTGAAGCTGCGCTTCGGCCTGGAGGACGGCCGCACCCGCACCCTGGAGGAGGTGGGCAAGGAGTTCAACGTCACCCGCGAGCGCATCCGCCAGATCGAGGCCAAGGCCCTGCGGAAGCTCCGCCATCCCTCCCGCAGCAAGAAGCTCAAGGACTTTCTGAACTGAGGTGACGGGCCATGACGCTGGATTTTGACCGCATGCCCTCCCTGGTGCAGCCCCGGTTCAAGGGCGGCCAGGGGGAGGCCGAGACCCGGATCTTTCAGGACGACATGGGGAAGATCCTGCGGCTGACGCTTCAGCCCGGCTCCTCCATCGGTCTGCACACCCATGAGGACAGCTGCGAGATCATGTACTTCCTGTCCGGCACTGGGGTGTGCCTGGACGACGGCGCGGAGGTGCCGGTGGGCCCGGGCCTGTGCCATTACTGCCCCCGGGGTCACAGCCACAGTGTCGTCAACACCGGCACAGAGCCTCTGGTGATCCTGGGCATCGTGCCCAATGCAAAATAAAGCAAAGGGAAAGAGCATATCCATATGAACCTGCAAGAATTTTTCGCGGAAAATCCCCGGGTGGCCATCGCCTTTTCCGGCGGGGCGGACTCGTCCTACCTGCTGTATGCCGCCCTGCACTATGGGGCCCGGGCAAGGGCCTATTATGTAAATTCCGCCTTCCAGCCGGCCTTTGAGCTGGAGGACGCCCGGCGTCTGGCCGGGGAACTGAACGCCGACATGAAGGTCCTGCCGGTGGACGTGCTGGCGTCGGAAACCGTAACCGCCAACCCGCCGGACCGGTGCTACCACTGCAAGCAGATGATCTTCCGCACCATCCTGGCCGCGGCGGAGGCGGACGGCTTCACCGTGCTGCTGGACGGCACCAACGCCTCCGACGATGCTGGAGACCGGCCCGGTATGCGGGCCCTGCGGGAGCTGGCGGTGCGGTCGCCTCTGCGGGAGTGCGGCCTGACCAAGCGGGATGTCCGCATGCTGTCCCGGGACGCAGGACTGTTTACCTGGGACAAGCCCGCATACGCATGCCTGGCCACCCGCATCCCCACCGGACAGCCCATTACCGCCCGGGACCTGGCTGTCACCGAGGCGGCGGAGAGCGATCTGTTCTCCCTGGGCTTCACGGACTTCCGGGTGCGGATGGTGGGCCGCAGCGCCAAGATTCAGTTGCCCGCCGCCCAGATGCCGGGGCTGCTGGAGCACCGGCAGGAGATTTTGCAGCGCCTGGGGCCGGATTATGACGGCGTATGGCTGGATTTGGAGGGACGAGAATGAACAGCGATACCAGAAAGCTGCTGGAGGCCGTGCAGCAGGGCACCATGTCCGTGGACGAGGCGCTGCTGGCCATCAAGAAGGAGCCCTTTGCCGACATCGGCTATGCCAAGGTGGATATGCACCGGGGCATCCGCCAGGGGGCGGCGGAGGTGATCTACGGCGCGGGAAAGACTCCGGCCCAGATGATCGGCATCATCGGCGTCATGCGCCGGCGGGGCCAGCGGACCATTCTCATCACCCGGCTGTCGCCGGAGTCGGCGGCGGAGATCGCCGCCGCGTATCCTCTGGACTATCACGATGATGCCCGGTGCGGCATCATCGGCGACCTGCCGGAGCCTGACGGCATCGGCCGCATCGTTATCGCTACCGGCGGCACCAGCGATATCCCCGTGGCCGAGGAGGCCGCCCTGACGGCGGAGGTCCACGGCAACGAAGTGCTGCGGCTGTATGACGTGGGGGTGGCGGGCCTGCACCGGACCCTGCACCATATGGACGATATCATGAGCGCCTCGGTGATCGTGGCCATTGCCGGCATGGAGGGGGCCCTGGCCAGCGTCATCGGCGGCCTGGCGGACTGTCCGGTGATTGCCGTGCCCACCAGCGTGGGCTACGGTGCTTCCTTCGGCGGCGTGTCGGCTCTGTTGTCCATGCTGAACTCCTGCGCCAGCGGCGTGTCGGTGGTGAACATCGACAACGGCTTCGGCGCGGGGTATCTGGCCAGTATGATCAACCACATGGAGGTGAAAAAATGAGGACCCTGTATCTGGACTGCGGCATGGGCGCTGCCGGAGATATGCTGACGGCGGCGCTGCTGGAGCTGCTGCCCCGGCCCGACGAATTTGTCAAGCGTCTCAACGGCCTGGGTATTCCCGGCGTGACCTATCACCGGGAACAGGCGGAAAAGTGCGGCATCACCGGCACTCACATCACCGTGACGGTGGACGGCCACGCAGAGGGCGAGCACGACCACGAGCATGACCATCACCATGAGCATGACCACGAGCACCACCATCACCACAGCGGCATGGAGGAGATCGGCCATCTGATCGGGCACCTGCCGGTGTCGGAAAAGGTGCGGGCGGACATCCGGGCGGTGTACGACAGCATTGCCCAGGCGGAGAGTCACGTCCACGGCGTGCCGGTGACGGACATCCATTTTCACGAGGTGGGCACCATGGACGCCGTGGCGGACGTGACGGCGGTGTGCCTGCTGATGGAGGAGCTGGCGGCGGATCAGGTGATCGCCTCCCCGGTCCATGTGGGCAGCGGCACCGTCCGCTGCGCCCACGGCGTTCTGCCGGTGCCTGCCCCGGCCACGGCATATCTCCTGCGGGATGTACCCATCTATGGCGGGGCCATCCAGGGGGAGCTGTGCACCCCCACCGGGGCGGCTCTGCTGCGGCACTTCGTTACCCGCTTCGGCGATATGCCGGTGATGACCCTGGAGGCCGTGGGCTATGGCATGGGACAGAAGGACTTTCCCCGGGCCAACTGCCTGCGGGCCATGCTGGGGGAGACGGCGGCGGAGAGCGGCGACGTGGTGGAGCTGGCCTGCAACCTGGACGACATGACCGGCGAGGGCATCGCCTTCGCCATGGAACGGCTGCTGGCCGCCGGGGCACTGGATGTGTACACCTTGCCCATTGGCATGAAAAAATCCAGGCCCGGCGTGATGCTGTGCGTCCTGTGCCGGGAGGAGCAGCGGGAGGATATGGTCCGGCTGCTGCTGCGGCACACCACCACCCTGGGCGTCCGGGAGACCCGGCACCGGCGCTATACCCTGTCCCGCACGGAGGACACGGTGGATACACCCTGGGGTCCCGTGGCCCGGAAAACCTCCCAGGGCTGGGGCGTCCGGCGGCAGAAGCCGGAGTTTGAGGACCTGGCCCGCATCGCCCGGGAGCAGGACCTGACCCTGGACCAGGTTCGGGATGGGCTGAAGTGAAAACAAGAGGACCGGCTGCCGAAGCAGCCGGTCCTTTTTTGCGCCTTGATGCGATTATACCAAAACCTGTTAAAAAGCTTGAAAAGCTTTTTATAGCACCGAAGGTGCGTCAGGTTTTGTATGAGACGTCACAGCGTGTTTTCACACGCTGTGCGTGCGCCCGGCGCACGGGATTCTTGATTCAATTTTTGAATCAGGAATCAGTATTAATACCCGAACAGCATGTCCCGGCGGATCTCCGCCAGGTTGTGGGCGCCGCACATGGCCATGGTGTCCGCCAGCTCCGCCTGGAGCTTTTTCACCAGCACGGCGGGGCCCTCGGCCCCGCCGCCATAGACCATGGTGACGAAGGGACGGCCGATGAGCACGCCGTCCGCGCCCATGGCCAGGGCCTTGAAGATGTCCGTGCCGTTGCGCAGGCCGCCGTCCACCAGGATGGTCAGCTTGCCGCCCACCGCGTCGGCGATGGCGGGCAGGACCTCCGCCGTGGAGGGACACTGATCCTGGACCCGGCCGCCGTGGTTGGACACCACGATGCCGCTGGCCCCGGCCTCCAGGGCCTTCAGGGCGCCCCGGACGGTCATGACGCCCTTGACGATGAAGGGCTTCTGGGCGTAGTCGATGATCTGCCGCAGTTCCTCCACAGTCTTGCTGCCGGCGGGAGGCGTCAGCCCCTTCAGGAAGGGCAGGCCCGCTGCGTCAATGTCCATGGCCACGGCCATGGGGTCCGCCCGGCGCACGGCGTCCAGCTTGGCAAACACCGTCTCCATGTTCCAGGGCTTCACCGTGGGCACGCCCAGACCCCCGGCGGCGGTGATGGCGTGCAGAGCGCCCTCCATCACGGCGGGGTTGGTGCCGTCGCCGGTGAAGGCGGCGATGCCCGCCTGGGCGCAGGAGGACACCAGAATGTCGTTGTAGGTCAGATCGTCGTATTTATCCCCATAGTGGAGCTTCATGGCCCCCACGGGGGCGGCGAAGATGGGAGCGGCAAACTTCCGCCCGAACAGAGTGAAGGTGGTGTCAATGGGAGCATTTTCGCAGATGGTGTCCATGTTGATGCACACCTCCTGCCACTTCTGATAGTTGCGCAGCATGGTGGCGGCGGTACCCTTGCCGCCGGGGCCGGGCACCTGGGTGCGGCAGGCCATGCCGTTGCATACGGGACATGCCTTGCAGTACGGGCCGCTGCACTCCCGGGCGTTTTTGAGAATTTCGTTGTAATCCATAGGGAAAACCTCCTCAATTGCGTGATATAGCCCTATCATAGCGCACCGGAAACGTTTTTGCAACCGATTTTGTCGGTCCGGGGCGAAAAAGGCTGGTTACAAAAGTGTACTAAACGGTAACAAAACCGTTACAATGGTTAAAAATGGTTACAATGTACGAAAATCTATTGCATACAACGCAAAAAAGTATATAATAAAAACAGCTCACACAAATACAAGAACGGGAAAGGAGTATCACACCAATGAAAGCAAAAGTTCGTTTTTTGAGCATCTCACTTTTAATCTGTCTCTTACTCTCTCCCCTGCAAACGTCTTTAGCGGCGGAAATGGTATCCAAGCCGTCTTCGGACGACGTCTTGTCTGCTGTACAGCCGCTGATTGAGGCACAGTCGCTGTATGATGAAATCACAAACACTGAAATCGCCATTTGCGATGTGGAATGGAACGATGAAGGGAGGGCATATGTGGATTGTTTCCTTACGTTGACGATGTCCCCCAAAGCAAATAGTCCGGAAGATACACCATTCGTTCGAGGAATGATGGCCGCCACTCAAGCGAAGAACGTAGAAAATCGTTTCCCACGTGCTCAGTCAATCAAGTTAGAGTTAATGCAAACAATTGTGAGCAATTATGTGGAAGACTTGAAGCAAAATTTCCATGGTAGTGTTGATGCAACCTTTGGCTTGCGTTTGATGCTGGCAAGCAATGGAAACATTACATCTGTTTACGGCTTGAATGATGAAGGAATTTTCCCGGTTGAAGACTACTATCCCAAGACTAGCGACGAGCTGTTTTCTGAAGGTTGGGCATATGTAATAAACCGTAGTACTGAGATAGAACCTGGTAGCGATGAAATTCAAGCTCTCCAACGGTATTATCGTTACGATGCAGGACATTATGCAAGAACATATACCTCTAATGCAACAAGTTATTGCCCGCATGGTGAGGCAAAGCAAAACACAAGCAAATATAACAGTGCGTACAATTATCACTGCCATGCAGACTGCGCGAACTATATGTCTCAAGCAATAAAATACGCGGGACTTTCTACGAATTCAACATGGAAGGCTGAAAGCTATGCATGGGTAAATGTTGGAGGACTAATCGACTACCTGATTTCAAAATCCTACATCAACAAATGCACCTTTGCTGACTTAAAAACTGGAAGTCTGATTGTGTGTAATTCGTCCACAAGCCCCCGTAACCACATTGTTATGTGTACATATAAGGATAGCACCAAACAACTGCTTTCTGGGCACACAACAGATAGATTAAATTATAGCTTTACTGCATCTTATGGCGGTAGCCCCACCTACTACGATTTTACGATTGCGGTTAGTGGTTCTCAGTATGGAGGAAATCCAACCACGTGATGCATTTCTATAGCATTGTAGCATTTGAAAGGAGAAAACCATGAACTCGGAAAGACGATTTTTCAGCATATGCACGGCCCTGTGCCTGATGCTGCTGCTTCTGGCGGGATGCGCCGCCAAGCCCCAGCCCACCGACGTTGACACGAACCAGCCGGACCCGGTGCGGGGTCTGGGCCTTCCGGAGGCGGGCGAGTGGACGGTGCCGCTGCTGACGGTCTATCGCCTGGACGGCGGCGAGGACAACCAGGTGCAGCAGTGGTACACCGGTCAGTGGGACCTGCAGAAGGGCTGCATCACCACCGGAGAGCTTTATGAGACGGAGCAGTGGTCTATCCTGACACCTCGGAGCCTGCCGGAGGAGTGGCAGCCGCAGTTCATCGACCAGTATGACGGCTCATTCGCCTGTACCAAGGACGGCGAGACCCTGCGGGAGACGCCGCCGGAATCCGAGGGAGCCCTGCGCCAGGTGGTTCTGGACGGGGACACGGTGGTGGCCGTCTACTACAAGTCCGAGTCAGATCAGAGCGGCCTGGTGACGGGACTTACCGTCTCCGTGGCCCGGTATCCCCAGGGACAACCGGGCCAGGCGGAGTGGACCCGGATGGAGGTAGGCTCCGATTATGCTTCCGATGTTCTGGTTGAGAATCCGGTCTATTCAGGCGGCAAGCTGTATATGGCGGCAGGAGAGACCATACTGGCCTTTGACCCGGTGACCCAGGAGGTCACGGAGCCCCTGGACATTGCCCGGCTGGACACCCTTTGGCCGGAGGGAACGCCCAACAGCCCGGAATGGGGATATGAGGGCGTTGTGATTGTGGGATGCTATGACGATGTGCTGATCGTCAACCGGATCCTCTATGCAGGGGGCAGCTATCACGGCATGGACGCCGTGTATAAGGGCGGCGTGCTGGCAGGGGTGATGGAATACCGCTCGGAGTCCCCGGAGCAGCTGTATCTCTATGACGGCGGCCTGCGCCAGGTGGGGACCTTCACCCCCCTAAGCCAGAATGGCCTGGATTTTTTCACCAACAAGTACCCCATGCGGTTCTGATACTGATAAAAATCCCCCGCCCGGCCCTGCGGCAAGCAGAGTCGGGCGGGGCAGCTTTTCAAAAAAGCCTCGCAGAGTTTGCCGCCCGCAGGCGGCAAATCAAATGCAATCCATTTTCGCCCGGGGCGTGTACCTGGGCGAAAATTCTTCTCAGTCTGCAAGTGTGGAATTGGTTCGCCCATGGCGAACCAATTATGCGCGCGGCAGACTGCAAGCCTTTTGTCCAAAAAGGGCGAAGCCCTTTTTGGACAGTCTCTCCCCGCCCGGCCCTGCGGCAAGCAGAGTCGGGCGGGGGATGTATTTTATTCCGCTTCCTGTTCCGGCTCCTCCTCCGTAATGGTGGGGATGAAGGCCCGGGCCAGCTTGCCCCGGCCCCGGTGCTTGATATAGAAATATCCGATGGTGCTGAACACCACGGCTCCCACGAAGTTCACGAACAGGTCCTCCATGGTGTCATACAGGCCGATATCCAGGTATCCGTCAAAGCCCAGGTCCTGGCCGTTGACGGCCACGGAGTGGATGCCGTCGATGGTGACGGGGATGTTGCTGTTGGTGGGGTCCAGCATCACGGAGGTGACGGACTGGATCACGGTGTCCTTCTGCATGTCCATGTGGAACAGCCGGTCCATGCCGAACTCGAAAAACTCCCACATGACGCCAACGGTCATGGAGAAGCAGAAGGCTGCCAGGGCCACATACACCGGCGAAAGCTGGAATTTGATGCGGCTGTTGCGGTTGAGGATGTCAATCAAGGCGAAGCCCGTGGCGGCGCACAGGAACCCCGTGGTGGTGTGGAGCATGGAGTCCCAATAGGGATAGGTGATGAAATAGCACCCCAGCTCCCCCAGGATCTCCGCCGCGAAGATGAACAGCAGAATGATGATCTCCAGGGCGGAGGGCAGCTCGATGCCGAAGTTCTGCTGGATGAAGAAGGGCAGCATAAACAGCACCAGCACCAGCAGGCAGATGAAGGCGCTCTCATACTCCCGCCGGAGGATGGAGGACACCAGAACGGCGATGACGATCAGACGCAGCACCAGGTATACGGCGAACACCGCCGGGTGGCGGCGGATGATGGGCCCCAGGTCCCGGAGCTTGCGGCGGGGCGGCTTGGGTTCGTGCTTCATAAAATGATTCCTTCCTCGTGCATTTCTTCTTGCATAGTGGGATAAATTGTAACATATTCCAGGAGAAAATGCAACAAATAACGCAAAATAACGCATCGGAGGGCCCGCCTGTCGGCGGACCCTCCGGATAACCATGATGCTTTTACAGGTTTGGCTCCATCAGGAGAACCAGCCCAGGCCGAAGAAGCTGTCCAGCTGACCGGCCAGAATCAGGATCATGATGATGGGGGTGATATACTTCACGCACACGTTGAAGAATGCCTTGCTCTTGAAGCGGTTGCCCTCCAGGCAGCACTCGTCGTCCACGATCTGGGGACCCAGCTCCCAGCCGATGCAGATGCACATCAGCAGAGCGCCCAGGGGCATCAGGATACCCTCGGCCACGCAGACGAAGAAGTCCAGCCAGCAATCGCTCCAGCCGCTGGCCTCGATGTTCAGCAGGGTGGCGGGGGCAATGCCGTTTTCGCCCAGGCCGTCCAGGCACACCAGCACGCACAGGACACCGGCAGCGATGGCAGCCAGGATGGAATAAGGCTTGCGCTTGTCGCCCTTACCGGCGTCGCGGGCATCATCCACGAAGTGGGCCACGATGACCTCCAGCAGGGAGATGGAGGAGGAGATGGCGGCAAAGACCACCAGCAGGTAGAACAGGATGCCGAAGATGGGGCCGATGGAGCCCATCTTGTCGAACACGTTCTGCATGGTGATGAACAGCAGCTTGGGGCCGCCCACGGCGCCTGCGGCGTCCAGGGCGAAGCGGCTGGGCATCACGGCCAGACCGGCCATCAGGGCGATCAGGGTGTCGCACACCACGATGACCAGGGCGTTCTTCTCCACGTTCTGCTTCTTGTCCAGATAGGAACCGTAGGTGATCATGATGCCCATGCCCAGAGACAGGGAGAAGAACATCTGACCGCCGGCGGTGGCGAGGATGCTGATGAAGTTGGGGATCTCGGTGACGTGCTTGACCACGGGCACACCGGCAACGGCACCGACCATGGCCCCGTCCACCAGAGCCTTGGCGGGCTCATAATAACCGGTGCTGGTGACATAGCCCGGCTGGAACATGTACTTCAGGCCGTCCAGGGCACTGCTGTGGATCACCTGCTGCACGGTGCTGCCGTCGGCCTGCAGAACGGCCACGGTGAAGTCGTTGCCGCCCAGGGTGCAGGCCCGGATGATGCAGATCACCAGCAGGATGAACAGGGCGGGCATACCCACGGAACAGACCTTCTCAATGCCGTTGCTGACGCCGCACATAACGATGATCAGGGTGATGAGCACGAAGATCAGACCATAGATCACGGACTCGCCCTGGTTGGTCAGCAGGCCGCCGAACACCTCTGCGCCGCCCAGGCCGCCGGTGCCGAAGCCGGCGTTGAAGAGGTTGCCCAGGTTCACGGTGACATACTTGATGCAGTAACCGCCCAGAGCGCAGTAGAACGACAGGATCAGGAAGGGTGCGATGATACCCAGCCAGCCCAGCCACTTGAAGCGCTTGGTGAGGATCTTATAGGTGCTGATGACGCCGCGGCCGGTCTTGCGGCCCAGGGCAAGCTCACCCACCATGACGATGAAGCCGCACAGCGCCGCCAGGATCAGATAGATGACCAGGAACGTGAAGCCGCCGTTGGCGCCCATCTTGTTGGGGAAGCCCCAGATGTTGCCAAGGCCCACTGCCGATCCCACGGCAGCCATCAGGAACCCGAATGTGGTTCCAAAGCCTTTTCTTTCTTCCATTGAATTCTCTCCTTTTCTTTTTCCTCCTCCGCCCCGGCGGGGCGGGAGCCGGCGCAGGCCGTGCCGGCGGCATGCGTCTATTGGACATATTCAAAGTATACAGAGTTTCGGCCAATTGCACAATTGACAATTTTAATAAACTTTTAACGTCAATTTCTGCAATTTTAACATTATGTGAACTTATTCACATTCTCTTTTTATGCACATTTTGCAATATGCCGAAATATTTGCCGGAAACCTACCTACCAACCCGCTCGCTTTTCTTTCATTGGACCCGGTGCTTTGTGAATAATTAAACGGCATTGTGTCAAATTTCACAAAAGTGCTGTTTTTCCGGTTTCTCTATGGGTTTTGCCTGATAAATTTTGTAACCATCTAAATTTTTTTGTATTTATTTTCATTTTTTTGCTGTTAGCGATTTACAACGCTGCAGAATTATGGTAAAATAACGCCTATGGAACAAAAACCCGGAGGGGCCTCCTGCGCCCCGGCCCCCCGGAAAGAAAGGGTGACTGCCTTGGCAAACGTATGCGCAGTTAAAATGGAGAATATCACCAAGCGCTTCGGCAAGGTAACGGCCAACAAGGACGTTACGCTGGAGCTGTATAAGGGTGAGATCCTGTCCCTGCTGGGTGAAAACGGCAGCGGCAAGACCACCTTGATGAATATGCTCTCCGGCATCTATTTCCCCGACGAGGGACAGATCTACATCGACGGCCAGCCTGTGACCATCGCCTCCCCCAAGGACGCCTTCGCCCTGGGAATCGGCATGATCCACCAGCACTTCAAGCTGGTGGACGTGTTCACCGCCACGGAAAACATCATCCTGGGTATGCCCGGGAAGCTGAACCTGGCCGAGGCTCGGAAGAAGGTCAAGGAGATCTGCGACCGGTACGGCTTCGACATTGACCCGGACCAGAAGATCTATGACATGTCCGTGTCCCAGAAGCAGACGGTGGAGATCGTGAAGGTCCTGTACCGCGGGGCCAACATCCTGATCCTGGACGAGCCCACCGCCGTGCTGACCCCCCAGGAGACCGACAAGCTGTTTGCCGTCATGCGCAACATGAAGAACGACGGCAAGTCCCTGATCATCATCACCCACAAGCTCCACGAGGTGCTGGACGTGTCCGACCGGGTGGCGGTGCTGCGCAAGGGCGCGTACATCGGCTGCGTGCAGACCAAGGACGCCAATCAGCAGTCCCTGACGGACATGATGGTGGGCCACGCCGTCACCCTGAACATCGACCGCCCCACCCCCGTGAACGTGAAGCCCCGGCTGGACATCAAGGGCCTGACGGTCTTTGACGAGATGGGCGTCAAGCGCCTGGACGACGTGACCTTCACCGTCAACGCCGGCGAGGTGCTGGGCATTGCCGGTATCGCCGGCTCCGGCCAGCGGGAGCTGCTGGAGTCCATCGCGGGCCTGTATCCCGTGGCCTCCGGCTCCGTCACCTATTATAATCCCGATAATGACCAGCCCAAGGAGCTGGTGGGCCTGAGCCCCATGGCCATCCGCAAGAGCGGCATCGCCATGTCCTTCGTCCCGGAGGACCGCCTGGGTATGGGCCTGGTGGGCTCCATGGGCATGACCGGCAATATGATGCTGCGCTCCTGGCGGAAGGGCGGCGGCATCTTCCTGGACCGCAAGGACCCCGAGGCCCTGGCCAACCGCATCTGGCAGGAGCTGGAGGTGGTGACCCCCAGCACCAGCTTCCCCGTGCGCCGCATGTCCGGCGGCAACGTGCAGAAGGTCCTGGTGGGCCGCGAGATCGCCCAGCAGCCCGCCGTGCTGATGACGGCCTACGCCGTCCGCGGCCTGGACATCAACACCTCCTATACCATTTATAATCTGCTGACCGAGCAGAAGATGAAGGGCGTGGCCGTGGTGTATGTGGGCGAGGATCTGGACGTGCTGCTGGAGCTGTGCGACCGGATCGTGGTTCTGTGCGGCGGCCAGGTCTCCGGCGTGGTAGACGCCCGGACCACTGACAAGCACCAGGTCGGCGCGCTGATGACGCTGGTGAACAAAGGAGGCAAAGCGGATGAATAAGAAATCCCTGTTCCACATTTCCAAGCGGGACACCCTGCCGTGGTACACCAACGTGGCCATCCGGGGCGGCGCCATCATCCTGGCGCTGGTGGTGTGCGCCCTGGTCACCACCATCCTCACCGGCGAAAATCCCCTGAGCATTTACGGCACCATCCTCAAGGGCGCCTTCGGCACCGCCCGCAAGAGCTGGACCACCTGGGAAAACGTGGCCATTCTGCTGGGCATCTCCCTGGCGGTGACCCCCGCCTTCAAGATGCGCTTCTGGAACATCGGCGCCGAGGGCCAGGTCCTCATCGGCTGTCTGGCCTCCACCACCTGCATGATCTGCCTGGGCGGCAAGATGCCCAACTGGCTGCTGCTGGTGGTCATGACCGTCGCGTCCCTGGCCGCAGGCGCTCTGTGGGGCTTCCTGCCCGGCTTCTTCAAGGCCAAGTGGAACACCAACGAGACGCTGTTCACCCTGATGATGAACTATATCGCCACCCAGCTGGTGGCCTACTTCATCATCATCTGGGAGGTTCCCAAGGGCTCCGGCAAGATCGGCATCATCAACCAGGACACCCAGGCCGGCTGGCTGCCCACCATCGGCAAC
>ERZ1673752.154-NODE-154-length-125152-cov-43.079498_pt1 | contig 125152 bp, 109 predicted proteins | sample MGYA00580195_ERZ1673752 | MGnify/ENA primary metagenome ERZ1673752 (study PRJEB41218, sample SAMN15661744) | gut metagenome | host: Homo sapiens | place: Canada: London | collected 2015-08-20/2019-03-30 | study: EMG produced TPA metagenomics assembly of... | reverse complement strand
CTTGGATAGGGGCTATAAAAACTACTACTCTATAATACAAGGGAACCGTCAGGGTTCTCTTTCGCGTTCAATAACCCGCCGCAGCGGCAAAATTGCAAAACAATCTTGCAAAATCATATTTTGCAATTTTGAAAGCAGCTTGCCAAAAAAGTTCTAAAAGACTTTTTTGGCAAGCTGCCTCCCGCATGTACGTTTTAACAGGTGATCCTATGGCAGAGCTACTGGAAGTAAAAAATCTGTCCGTCAGCTTTTTCACCCCGGCGGGAGAGGTCCAGGCCGTGCGCGACGTCAGCTTTTCGCTGCGCGCGGGTGAGGTCCTCGCCATCGTGGGCGAATCCGGCTGCGGCAAAAGCGTGCTGTGTAAGAGCATCCTGCACCTGCTGCCGCCGAGCGCGCGGCGCAAGAGCGGCACGATCGCGGTAAATGGCCGTGATATCACGCGGCTGCGGGAGCGTGAGCTGCAGAAGCTTCGCGGCTCATTGTTTTCCATGGTATTTCAGGACCCGATGACCGCGCTGAACCCCAGCATGACCGTCGGCGCGCAGCTGGCGGCCGCTGTCCGTGTTCATGCGCCCCGCCTGCGCGGCGCGGCTCTGGAGCAGCGCGTGCTCGAGCTGATGCGCCTTGTCGGCATCGACCGGCCGGAGGAGCGGCGTGGCCTGTATCCGCACCACTTTTCCGGCGGCATGCGCCAGCGCGTCGTGCTGGCCATTGCGCTGGCGGGCGACCCGTCGATCCTGTTTGCCGACGAGCCGACGACCGCGCTGGATGTGACCATTCAGGCCCAAATTCTCGATCTTCTGCGCGAAATTCAGCAGAAACTCGGCACGGCGACCGTTTTCGTCACCCACGATCTCGGCGCCGTGGCGCGCGTGGCGGATCGTGTGGCCGTCATGTACGCCGGGAAGATCGTGGAGCTCGGCACGGCGGAGGATATCTTCTACGATCCGCGCCACCCCTACACCTGGGGTCTGCTGCAGTCGCTCCCGGCGCTGTCCCGCGGGAAGCCGCGGCTGCATACCATTCCCGGCATGCCGCCCACGCTGATCGACCCGCCGAAGGGCGACTCCTTCGCCTGCCGCAACGAATATGCCCTTGCCATCGACTATGAGGAGGAGCCGCCGATGTTCCGCATTTCCGACACCCATTTTGCCGCGACGTGGCTGCTCGACCCCCGGGCCCCGCACATCACGCCGCCGATCGGAGGCGAGCGCCATGGCTGAGCCGCTTCTCGAGGTGCGCGGTCTGACGCACGCCTTCCCGCTCGGGCGAAGGGCCGTGCTCCGCGCTGTGGATCACGTCTCGTTCACGCTCCGGCGCGGCGAGGTTCTCGGTCTCGTCGGCGAATCCGGCTCCGGCAAATCGACCATCGCGCGCTGCGTGATGAACCTGCTGCGGCCGCAGGGCGGGCAGGTCCTCTATCGCGGCATCGACATCTGTGACCGCCGCGCCTTCCGCGCGAACCGCCGCACGCTGCAGGCAGAGCGGCAGATCATCTTTCAGGACTCCGGCTCGAGCCTGAACGGGCGCATGCGCGTGTGCGATATCATTGCAGAGCCGATGCGCATCCAGCACGTCCGCCCGCCGCGCGGCAGCTACCGCGCCGAGGCGGAATTCCAGATGCGCTATGTTGGTCTGGACGCGGGCTATCTGGACAAATACCCCGGTGAGCTTTCCGGCGGGCAGCGCCAGCGCGTCGCCATTGCGCGCGCCCTGTCCATGGAGCCGGAGCTGCTCGTTGCGGATGAGCCGGTCGCCTCGCTGGACGTCTCCATTCAGGCGCAGATCATCAATCTGTTTCGCCATCTGCAGGAGGAGCACGGGTTCTCCTTCCTGTTTATTGCCCACGATCTGGCTGTCGTGGAATTCCTCTGTGACCGCGTCGGCGTGCTGTATCAGGGAAGGCTCGTGGAGCTGGCCCCGACGGCATCGCTGTTCGCCGCGCCGCAGCACCCCTATACGCGCGCGCTGCTCTCGTCCATCCCCATCCCGGACCCGCGCCTCGAGCGCGCCCGCAGGCCGCTCGTCTTTGAGGGGCCGCTGCCGGACGGCGGCACATGGACGGAGGTCGCGCCGGAGCATTACGTTCTGCTGGAAGGAGGGGGCGCCGTATGAAGGTCCGCCGGTTTTTCCTGCGGCTGCTGCCGCGCCTCGGCATTTTCGTGCTGAGCGTCCTGCTGCTCTCCGTTCTGACATTCTATATTTCCCGTCTGGCCCCCGGTGACCCGCTTGTCTCCTACTACGGCGACCGCGTGGAAAAAATGTCCCCCGCCGAGCGCGAATGGGCTGAGGACAAGCTCGGCCTGAATGATCCCCTGCCCACGCAGTACGCCCGCTGGTTCAGCCGCGCGCTGCACGGCGATTTCGGCATCTCCTATAAATATAAGATAGATGTTCTGGAGCTGATCGGTGACCGCATTGGCAACACCCTGCTGCTCGGCGGGCTCGGCTTCGTGCTGCTGTTCGTTCTGGCTCTGCTGCTCGGCGCGCTGTGCGCATGGAAGGAGGACCGGCCGCTCGACCGCATTCTCTGCAAGCTTGGCACGGTGACGAGCTGCATCCCGGAATTCTGGCTGTCACTGATGCTGATCCTGCTGTTTTCCGTCACGCTGCGCTGGCTGCCGAGCTCCGGGGCCTACAGCGTCGGCCACGCGGACGATGTCGGCGACCGGATCGTGCACCTGATCCTGCCGATGTCCGTCGTCGTGCTGAGCCACCTGTGGTACTATGCCTACCTCGTGCGCAACCGGCTGGTGGAGGAGCTGCGCGCGGACTATGTGCTGCTGGCGCGCAGCGAGGGAATGGGCCGGGCGCACATCGTGCTGCGGCAGTGCCTGCGCAATGTGCTTCCGTCCTATCTCAGCCTCATGGCCATCTCCGTGCCGCATGTGATGGGCGGGACCTATATCGTGGAGGCCGTGTTCTCCTATCCCGGCCTCGGCACACTGTCCTACGAGAGCGCGCGCTACAAGGACTACAACCTGCTGATGGTGCTGTGCCTGCTCTCCGGCGCGGTCGTCATCGCATGCAGTCTGCTGGCGCAGGCCATGAACGCGCGGCTCGACCCGCGCCTTCGCCCGACGGAACGGGAGGTGACCTCAAAATGACAGACGACCGCTTTCGTCTGGTCGGCGTCCGGCCGCAGTCGCCCGCAGCACCGGTACGCCGCGCGCCGTGGTACCGCGGCAAGCCGATTTTTTCGGCCGCCGTTCTGACGCTCATCGTGCTCGGCTGCCTGTTCTGCGAGGTGCTCCTGACGCACGATCCGACCTATCTCGACCTTGCGCACTGCAATGAAGCGCCGTCGCGGGAATTTCTCTTCGGGACGGACCCGATGGGCCGCGATATTTTCTCCATGATCTGGTACGGCGGGCGCATTTCGCTGACCATCGGCGTTCTGTCCACGCTGCTGTCCACAGCCATCGCCATTCTGTTCGGCACGGTCAGCGGCTGCGCGCCGGACTGGCTGGACCGTCTCCTGATGCGGCTGACCGAAATTCTGCTGAGCGTGCCGAACCTGCTGCTCGTCGTGCTGCTGCAGGCCATTCTGGGCACGGCAAATGTGCTCACGCTCTCGCTCGTCATCGGGCTGACGAGCTGGGCCAGCATCGCCAAGGTCGTTCGCACGGAGGTGCGCAGGCTGCGCAGCAGCGAATATGTGCTGGCCTCGCGCTGCATGGGCGGCGGCTTCTTCCACGTCCTGCGGCAGCACCTTGCGCCGAATTTCTTCTCGTCCATCTCGTTCATGGTCGTTATGAACATCCGCAGCGCCATCACGGCGGAATCGACGCTGAGCTTCCTCGGCATCGGCCTGCCGATCGAGGTCGTCTCGTGGGGCAGCATGCTTTCCCTGTCCGAAAAGGCTCTGCTCACGGACGCATGGTGGATCATCGTCATCCCCGGTGTGTTCCTTGTGGCAACACTGCTGTGCATCACGGAGCTGGCCAACGCCATGCGCCGCTCGACCCGCGAACGCATGCTATAAGCTATAAAAAAATTTGGGACCATCGGCTGCCGCCGGTGGTCCCAATCGTTTTATTTTTGTTCCGGGAAGAGCCGCACAATGGCCTGCGCCGCCGCTGCCTGCTCGGCGCGCTTTTTGCTCGTGCCGGAGCCGGTACCGACCTCCCTGCCGTTGAGCAGGACGCGGACGTTGAATTCCTTGCAGTGGTCCGGGCCAGTCTCCGAGATGAGCTCATAGCTCAGCTGCTGCGATTTTTTGCGCTGCACGAGCTCCTGCAGCTCCGTCTTATAATCGTGGGTCTTTTCCGCCTCGGCGAGCTGCGGCAGGATGAGCCGCGTCACGATGTCGCTGGCCACGGCAAAGCCTCCGTCCAGATAGCTGGCAGCCACAACGGCCTCCATAACATCGCAGAGGATGCTCGGGCGGCGGCGGCCGCCGCTTTGATCCTCGCCGTTTCCGAGCAGCAGATGCTCGCCGAGCGAGAGACGCTCCGCCACGGCGGCAAGGCTCTTTTCGCAGACGAGCTCCGCGCGGATGCGCGTCAGATCGCCTTCGAGCTTTTTAGGGAAGGTCCGGTACAGATACTCCGCCGTCACGAAGCCGACAATGGAATCCCCAAGGAATTCCAGCCGCTCATAGCTGCGCAGTGGGTCCTGATAGATCTCGTTTGCACAGGAGGTGTGGGTCAGCGCCATGCGCAGAAGCTCCGGATCGCGGAACTTGTAGCCCAATGCCTTTTCCAGCTTATTCAGCATGTTCTTCCTCCCTGGGCAGGATCATCTGCCCGATATTGGCACGAATTTCCTCGCAGAAGCCGCTCTCGACCGCGCGGATGGCCTGCCGGATCGCGCCGCGGATGGCGGCGTCATCGGACGAGCCGTGCGCCTTGATGACCGGGCGGCTGATGCCGATGACGATGGACCCGCCCGTTTCGCGGTAGTCCATGGTCTTGCGGATACCGTTGATGCCCTTTTTACACAGCAGCGCGCCGAGCATCGTCAGCGGATTGCGGTAGAACATCTGCTTCATCATGCCGGACATGAACATGGCCGTGCCCTCCATGGTCTTGAGCAGGACGTTGCCGGAGAAGCCGTCTGCCACGATAACATCCGCCGCACCGAACGGCACATCGCGCGCCTCGACATTGCCGACGAAGTGGATGGTCCCCTGCTCCGCGGCGCGCTTCAGAAGCTGATGGGCCTCGCGGTGGAGCGGGTCGCCCTTCGTATCTTCCGCGCCGTTGTTCAGAAGGCCCACGCGCGGCGACTCGATGCCGAGCGCCTTCTGCGCGTAGAACGAGCCCATGCAGCCGAACTGGAGCAGGAATTCCGGCGTGCACTCGGCATTCGCGCCCGCATCGATGAGAATGGCGTGGCCGTCCTTCGTCGGAAGGACCGGCGAGAACGCCGCGCGGCGGATACCGCGGATGCGCTTGACGAGCAGCGTGGCCGCCGTGAGCAGCGCGCCGGTATTGCCGGCCGAGATGAACGCATCGCCGCCGCCCTGCGCCAGCATTCTTGCACCCAGCACGAGCGAAGAGTTCGGATGCTGCTTCACGACCGCGGCGGGATCGCAGTGCATGTCCACCACATCCTCGGCATTGGCAAGCTCCACGCCGTCCGGGAGCGTATCCCAGCCCTGGGCCTTCATGCTGGCAAGGATATCCGCGCCGCGGCCGACCAGAACGATCTGCACGCCGAACTCCTTTGCCGCCTCCAGTGCACCGCGCACCACGGCATCCGGGGCGTTGTCGCCTCCCATTGCATCCAGAATGATTTTCATGCCTGTTCCCTCATTTCTCCATAGCCTCCAGGTGCGCAAGCGACCGGTTGGCAATGGCCAGATTCTTGTTTGCTTTTCCACGCACCCGCTGCTCGAGCGGGGCGATGATGCCGAAATTCACGTTCATCGGCTGGAACGATGCCACGGTGCCGTCGCTGACATAGTGCGCCAGCGCGCCGATGGCCGTCATGGTGCCGAAGTCCGGGACGGGCCTTCCCTCCAGCCGCGCCGCCATGCTGACGGCGGCAAGATAGCCGGAGGCGCACGATTCGACATAGCCCTCCACGCCCGTCATCTGCCCGGCAAAGGCGACCATGGGGTCGCGCCGGTCTGCGTAGCACGCGTCGAGCAGCTTCGGTGAATTCAGGAACGTGTTGCGGTGCATCACGCCGTAGCGGACGAATTCCGCATCGTGCAGCGCCGGGATCATGGAGAACACGCGCTTCTGCTCCGGAAAACGCAGGTGCGTCTGGAACCCGACGAGATTGTAGATGTTTCCGGCCGCATTGTCGCGCCGGAGCTGAACGACAGCATAGGGCTCACGGCCCGTTGCCGGGTCCCGCAGGCCGACGGGCTTCAGGGGGCCGTAGCGCAGCGTGTCCTCGCCGCGGCGGGCCATGACCTCGACCGGCATGCAGCCCTCAAAGACGTTTTTGTCCTCAAAGCCGTGCACCTCCGCTTCCTCGGCGGCGGCCAGCTCCCGGACGAAGGCCTGATATTCCTCGCGCGTCATGGCACAGTTGATGTAATCCGCGCTCCCGCGGTCATAGCGGGAGGCGTACCACGCCTTCGTCATATCGATGGACTCCAGCGTGACGAGCGGCGCAGCCGCGTCAAAGAAATGCAGATAATCCGTCTGGCCGAAATAGCGGCCGATGGCCTCGCTCATGGCGTCGGACGTCAGGGGGCCCGTCGCGATGATGACCGGCCGCGCCGGGACCTCGGTCACCTCCTCGGAGATGACCGTGATATTCGGGTGGCTGCGGATGCGCTCCGTCACCATACCGGAAAAGCCGTAGCGGTCGACGGCAAGGCAGCCGCCCGCCTCGACGCGTGTGGCGTCGGCGCACTGCAGGATGAGGCTCCCGAGCCGCCGCAGCTCCTCCTTGAGCAGGCCGACGGCATTTTCCAGCCGGTCGCCGCGCAGGGAGTTGGAGCAGACAAGCTCCGCAAAATCCGCGCAGTGGTGCGCAGGGGTCATTTTTACCGGCTTCATCTCGGACAGGCGGACGGCAAAGCCGCGCTCGGCAAGCTGCCATGCGGCCTCACTGCCCGCAAGTCCCGCGCCGATCACGCGTACTTCGGTCATGCTTCGCTCTCCGTCTTTGTCTTTTTGCGTGCGGCAGGCTTTTTCTCCGCCGCTTTTTTCGTGGTCTTCGCAGTTTTTGCGGCCTTGGCGGCCTTGGCCGTCTTCCCGGTCTTCGATGTCTTGGCCGTTTTGGCGGGCTTTTTTTCGGTCTCCTCCGCAGCCGGGGCGATCTCCTCGGCATTCTCGACGGTGTCCGTCGTGGCCTTCGGCATGCGGCGCTTATAGCCGCGCTTGTCCTCCGGCAGGAAGTCCGGGCACTTTTCGTTGATGCAGAACGGCTTCATCTGGCCGCGGCCGGACTTTTTGAACATCGTCTGCCCGCAGCTCGGGCAGTCCTGCGCCGTGGGCACGTCCCACGTCATAAAGCCGCACTCCGCGCCGCGCTCACAGGCATAGTAGACATAGCCTTTTTTTGACTTGCGCTTGAGCATTCCACTGCCGCAGCGCGGGCAGCGGCCCGGCATACGCTCAACGAGCGGCTTGGTATTTTTGCACTCCGGGAAGCCGGGGCAGGCCAGGAACCGGCCGAAGCGGCCGCTCTTGATGACCATTTTGCGCCCGCACAGCTCGCAGACCTCATCGGTCTCTTCATCCGGCACCTTGATGCGCACACCGTCGAGAGCTTTCTCGGCCTCCTCCATCTCGCGGTGGAAATCCTGATAGAAATCGCGCAGGACGGTCTTCCAGCCGACCTTTCCGGCCTCGACCTCATCGAGCTGGTGCTCCATATTCGCCGTGAACTCGACATCGATGATGTCGCGGAAGCGCTCGATCATCAGCTCGGTCACGACACGGCCGAGCGGTGTCGGCCAGAGGCGCTTGTCCTTCTTGATGACGTACTCGCGGTCCTGGATCGTCGCGACGATCGACGCATAGGTCGACGGGCGGCCAACGCCGCGCTCCTCCATCGCCTTGACAAGCGTCGCCTCGGTGTAGCGGGCGGGCGGCTGGGTGAAATGCTGGGCCTTTTCCTGCTTTTCGGCAGTCAGGCGTTCGGATCCGTCGAGATCGGGCAGCGAGGAGGAGCGCTCCTCGGCCTCGTCGTCGCGGCCCTCTTCATACACGGCGGTAAAGCCGGAGAATTTCAGGATCTGGTCGCTGGCGCGGAAGGCATGACCCGCGCAGCGCGCGTCGATCTGCACGGCGTCATAGCGTGCATCGGACATCTGGCAGGCGACGAAGCGGCTCCAGATCAGCTTGTACAGCCGGTACTGCTCGCGCGTCAGGTCTGCCTGAATGCTCTCGGGGTCGAGCCGGACATTGCTGGGGCGAATGGCCTCGTGCGCGTCCTGCGCGCCCTCCTTCTTGCGGAAATGGCGGGGCTGGCCGGGATAGTAGGCCGGGCCGTAGCGATCGGTGATAAAATCACGCGCAGCGGCCAGCGCCTCCTCGGACAGGCGCAGGGAGTCGGTACGCATATAGGTGATGAGGCCGACGGTGCCCTCGCCGCTGATGTCGACGCCCTCATAGAGCTGCTGCGCAACGGCCATCGTGCGGCGCGGCGTCATATTGAGCTTGCGGGAGGCCTCCTGCTGCAGCGTGGAGGTGATGAACGGCGGCGTCGGCGAGCGGCGCTTTTCCGTGCGCTTGATGCCCGCAATGGTGAATTCCTGCCCGGCGATGTCGCGCAGGACCTCGTCGGCCTCGGCCTCGCTGTGCAGCTCGCGCTTCTTTTCCTCGCCGTAATAGTGCGCCGTGAAGCTGCCCGGCTTGTTCAGGCAGCGCAGCAGCACGTCGATCGTCCAGTATTCCTTCGGCACGAAGGCCTCGATCTCCTGCTCACGCTCCACGACAAGACGCGTGGCAACAGACTGCACGCGCCCGGCGGACAGGCCGCGGCGGATCTTCTTCCACAACAGCGGGCTGAGCTGGTAGCCGACGATGCGGTCAAGGATCCGGCGGGCCTGCTGGGCGTCCACCAGATTATAATCGATGCTGCGCGGCTCCTGAATGCTGCGCGTTACGACATTTTTCGTGATCTCGTTGAACGTCACGCGCTCCGTCTTGTCGTCCGGCAGCTCCAGCAGCTCCTTCAGATGCCATGAGATCGCCTCTCCCTCGCGGTCCGGGTCAGTTGCAAGATAGATGTGCTTTGCGGCTTTGGAAGCGCTGCGCAGCTCGGAGATGATCGCGGCCTTGCTGGCCAGTGGCTGATAGTCCGGTTCAAAATCGTGCTCCAGATCGACGCCCATCTTGCTCTTGGGCAGGTCGCGCAGGTGGCCCATGCAGGCCTCGACGCGATAATCCGGGCCGAGATATTTTCCAATGGTCTTTGCTTTAGACGGTGACTCGACGATCACCAGATTCGATCCCTTTGTCATGAAGGGAACCTCCATATATCCATTATCCTCCGGCGCGCTGATAGCGGTTGCCGGGAAGCTTTTTGGCCAGCCCCTTGATCTGGAGCATGGTCATGGCCGCAAGCAGGCGCTGCGGCGGAAGGCCCGTATGCTCCGTGAGAAGATCCGCAAGGATCGGCTCCGGCGTCAGGGCGGCATAGACCGCCGCTTCGTCGCCGGACAGGGCGGGCGGTGCTTTCTTTCTGTCACTATAAGGCCTTGCAGGCGGATTGTCAATGTCTTTTTTGTCGAGGGCTGGGGACTTTTCCGGTGAAGGCGCTGCCGGGCGGGCCGGTTTTGCCGGTCTCTCCGGCAGGGGCTGCGCAGGGACGGCCGCTGCGTAATGCGACCCAAAGCGCTGCTCCATCACCTCGCGGCGGCGACCGTCCGCCAGCTTGCCCGGAAACAGGTGCGTGTATTCCTGCAGCAGCTCCCAGCCGTTTTCGGGCATGAGCGCACCCTCGCGCAGCAGGCGATTCGTCCCCTCGCACGAGGCGACGCCGAGATTGCCGGGAATGGCAAATACGTCCCTGCCCTGCTCCAGCGCCAGCCGCGCCGTGATGAGCGCACCGCTCTGCGCCGAGGCCTCGACCACGAGAACGCCAACGGAAAGGCCGCTCAGAATACGGTTGCGCACCGGGAAATTGCCGCGCATCGGGCTCGTCCCCGGCGGGTATTCGCTCAGGAGGCAGCCTCTCGACGCGATCTGCGCAAACAGCTGGCCGTTTTCCGGCGGATAGGCGATGTCGAGCCCGCAGGCCAGCACACAAACGACCGGCTCCGGCAGGTCCATCGCGCTCTGCAGCGCCATGGTATCGATGCCGCGTGCACCGCCGGACATCACAAGCCCGCCGCTTGCGGCGATCAGGCGGGAGAACTGCTTTGCGTGCAGCAGGCCGTAGGCGCTGCACCGGCGTGAGCCGACAACGGCGATCGCGGCCTCGTGGTCAAAATCCGGCAGACGACCCTGATAATACAAAAGCGCGGGCGGGTCTGCAATGTTGCGCAGCCGCTCGGGATAGGCAGGCTCCGCATAGGTCAGAAGGCGGATGTCAAAACGGTCGCACTGCGCCAGAATGCGCTCCGCGCCGTCCAGCGTTTTGTCGAGCAGCGGCTCGAGCCAGCTCCGCCGCAGGCCTTCCTCCGCCTGCAGCGCGGCCCGGTCCATGGCATAAATGCGCTCTGCCGTGCCGAACCGGCGCAGCAGCTCCGCGCGGCCCCGGACCCCGATGCCGCTTCGCGTTGCCAGCCAAACCCAGTGCTTCTGCATCTGCGCGCCCTCCTTCCGTGTTCTCCCGCGCTACGGCCGCATCTGCCACAGCACGATCGCCGCCGCGACGGCCGCATTGAGCGACTCGCAGCGCGGCTGCATGGGAATGATGATCTGCCGGTCCGAGGCGGCGAGCAGCTCCGGGCAAATGCCCTGCCCCTCGCTGCCGATGACGACAAGATGGCGCATCAGATCGACCTCGCGCAGATCGCACGCCGTGTCGGACAGCGCCGTCGCCGCAATGGGGATCCCGGCGGCATGGCAGACACGGAGGACGTCCTCCATCGGTGCGCTCTGCGGCGGACGGCGGAACACCGCGCCCATGGAGGCGCGCACCGTCTTTTCGGAAAACGGATCGGCGCAGCCGTTCGTCAGCAGGACCGGCAGGTCGAAGGCGTCGGCCGTGCGCAGGATCGTGCCGAGGTTTCCGGGGTCCTGGATACGGTCGAGCAGGAGCATGCCGGGCTGCACCCGGAGCGCGCTCTCCTGCGGCAGGCGCAGGGAGAATAAAACGCCCTGCGGCGTGCGCATACTCGAAACGCTCTGCATCAATGACGCAGGGACCTCGACCAGACGTGCCGACGATGGAAGTGCCGGGCAGCGCTCCGGCTCGCTCGTCAGAACGGCCGTCACCTCGGGATACCACTTGAGTGCCTCCTCCAGAAGCTTCCAGCCGTCCGCCACAAATTCGCCGCAGCTCTCGCGATAGGCGCGCGAGGTCTGCAGCTTCCGCATGTGCTGCACGAGCGGATTGTGACTGCTTGTGATACGCTCCATTCGGGAGGCCCTCCTCTGGTTTGATTTCTATATTAAATAGTATAGCACATCACTTTTCGGAAATCAATGCATGTTTTCCCGCCGCATTGTGCGGCCAGTTGCGCCAAAATGCGACATATGCTATAATGCCTGCAGACACGATATTTCCGGAGGTGAGCGGATGGCGCGCATCAGGCATGATCTTAACACGATCTATATTTCCGGGCGGCTGCAGGAGAGCCTGCGGCCGGTCTCCCACTGCGCACTGACGGCGATCGTTGCACCCATGGGCTACGGCAAGACGACGGCCGTCAACTGGTTTCTCGCCAGAGAGGCGCCGCCACACTGTATCCGCATCAGCGTCTATTCCGCCCACCTTGCCATTCTCTGGCGAAGCGCGCAGGAGGCCTTTGCCCACGCCGGGTTCCCGTTCCTGCGTGACTACGACTGCCCTGTCGATGCCGCGGGCGCAGGGCTTCTGGCGGACGGCCTGTGCCGCGGGCTGGCCGGGCCGGAGCCGTGCTATCTCTTCCTCGACGATTTTCACCTGCTGGCCGATGCGCGCGTCGCGGATTTCCTGTGCACGCTTGCAAACCGCCTGCCGGAAAACGTCCACCTCATCGTTGCCGGGCGCGACCACTTTCTGCCAGCCGACGCGCAGCTGCGTCTGGGCATCCGCCTGCACCGGATCGGCGCGGAGCAGCTCCGGCTAGGCCGCGAGGAGCTGGCCGTCTATGCCCGCCGCTGCGGCGCCGCACTGTCCGAGTCGCAGCTGACCGCGCTTCTGACCTCCACGGAGGGCTGGTTCTCCGCCGTCTACCTCAATCTGCGCTCGCTGGCCGAGCGCGGAACGCTGGCCGGCGGAAATTCGGATATCTACGCCATGTTCACGGCCGCCATGCTTGACCCGCTGCCACAGCGCACACGGGAATTTCTGGCCCTGCTCGGTCTTGCCGATGAATTCACGGTGGAAATGGCGCGCTTTGTCACCGAAGAGCCGGAAACGGAGCAGCTGCTGGGCGCGCTGACTGCACAGAACGCCTTTGCCAGCCTTCTTCCGGACGGCGTGACCTATCGCTTCCACCACATGATGAAGGCCTGCGCCGCGCAGGTCTTCCGCACGCTCCCGGAGCCCCGGCAGCGGGCCTGCCGGGCGCGCTATGGGCGCTGGTACGCCGCGCACGGGCAGATGCTCCACGCCATGGATTCCTTCCGGCGCTGCGGCGACTATGCTTCCCTGCTGGACGCTGTGATGCAGGACGCCGGCATTCTGCTTTCCACGCTGGACCCCGCTCTGGTGCTCGCCGCGCTGGAGGAATGCCCGAAAGACGCGCTGCTGGCGCATCCGCTTGCCATTCTGGTGCTGATGCGCTGCATGTTCAACTGGAGCCGTATCCCGAAGATGCTGGAGCTGCGCGAGCTGCTGCAGAGCGCGCTGGACGCGCACCCGGAGCTGCCGCCGAACGAGCGCGGAAATCTGCTTGGCGAATGCGACCTCATCCTGAGCTTCCTATCCTACAACGATATTTCGGCCATGAGCCGCCTGCACCGCAGCGCCAGCAGCAAAATGACCCGTCCGGCCATCACCATCCGCCGGAGCGGCGGCTGGACGTTCGGCTCGCCCTCCGTGCTGATGATGTTCCACCGGACGCCCGGCGCGCTGGAGGCAGAGCTGTCCGAGATGGACGAGTGCATGCCGCATTATTACCGCGTCACGAACGGCCACGGCCGCGGGGCGGAGCAGATCATGCGTGCGGAGGCGCTGCTTCTGCAGTGCCGCTTTGCCGACGCCCATATTGCGCTGGAGCGCTCCCGGAGCACCGGGCCTCTGCAGGAGAGCATGGCCCTGTGCTGCGACCTTCTGGCGCTGCGGCTGTCGCTTTTCCGGGACGTTTCCCTGCCGTACACGCGCGAGCAGCGCAACGCCGGGCTGGTGCGGCAGCACAACGCCGCATGGCTCCCGATCTTTTACGCCATCAGCGCCTATTATGATGCGCTGCGCGGAGATACGGAGCGCATTCCGGAGCTGTTCCGCCTGCACCGGCTCGACACCGTCCACATTCTGGCCCCCGGACGGCCGATGTATGACATGATCGAAAATCAGGTCTGGCTGGCGCAGGGAGAGTATGCCCGGCTCATCGGCCGGAGCGAGGCGCTTCTGGCCGCCTGCGCGCGATTCCCCTATGCCCTTGTCGCCCTCCATGTGCGCATCCAGACGGCTGCCGCCTATGCGCAGCTCGGCAAACGCGCCGAGGCCGAGGCGCTGCTGGAGCAGGCTCTGGCCGATGCCGCGCCGGACGGACTGATTCTGCCGTTTGCGGAGAATTACCGCTATCTTGCGCCGCTGCTGGAAAATCGCCCGGACACGCAGGCGATCGCGGAACTGGGCAGGCTGTCTGAGGCGCGCCGTACCCGGCCTGCGGCCCTCGCCGGGCTTACCCCGCGGGAGCTGGAGCTTGCCGACCTGCTTGCGCAGCGCCTGACGAACCGCGAGATCGCCGGACGGCTCGGCCTCTCCGAGGGCAGCGTCAAGCAGTATCTGAACCAGCTCTATGCCAAGCTCCACATCGACGGCGACACCCGCCGGAAACGGCAGGAGCTTGCAGCCCTGTTAAAGCAGTCTGGTTAACCTTTGGTTAATAGACTTTCTGAACATTCCGCCGTACAATGTCTCTGTACGGTGGAATTTTTTACCCGGCAGAAAACGGAAAGGATAGATCGAATCATGAAAAGAGCATTTTCCCTGCTTCTGGCCCTTGCACTCCTCTTGACCCTCGCCGCCTGCGGCAGAGAGGAGGCCCCGACGGAGGAGCTGCCGGGCGAGGACTGGCGCACCACGGGCATGGTAAACGACCGGGGCACGATCGTGCAGGACGGCGTGGAAACGCCGGTCTGCGTCTGCATCGGCAGCGAATGGGCGACATTTTATTACGACGAGGCGGAACAGATCTGCTTTGACAGCGTCACCTATCCCGTTGAAATCCCGAACGCCGCGTCCGATTACTGGAGCATCTCCTTTGACGATGTGACCGGCGACGGCAACAGCGACATCCGGCTGGAATTCCGGAAGGAGGACGGCACCGAAACGGTGCTCGTCTGGTACTGGGAGGGCGAGGACTGCTTCCAGTTCCAGCCGGACGCCTCCTACGGTCCCTACGCCTCGGACTCCGCGCAATACCTCGCAGCTTATGTTGGCCTCTGGGAATACGTCGGTCAGAATTTCTGGATCCGCATCCATGAGGACGGCACATGGGACATTCTGAATTCCGAGGAGACCGTGCTGGAATCCGGCATTGCCACTGCCGGCGCGGCGGGCGTGGAGCTGGGCTATGAGGATTCCGACGACAGGCTCGTGCTGGAGTATTCCCCGTCCGGCGAACTGCTCGATCCCGCAAACGGCGGCGTTCTGCGGCAGGTCAGCGCGATCGTGCTGCGCCCCGCCTTTGAAAACGGCGATCTGATGATCAACTGCGACGTGGGCGGCGGCCCATATGAGCTGGTGGACGGCGTCTGCTTCTACGCAGAGGGCGGCGACGGCTACCAGACCGCGCCCTGCCTGTGGCAGGTGACGAAGCAGGACGACAATGTCCACGACGGCCTGCGCGAGATCGCCTTTGACGCCGTGTGCTACATCCCGGCCGAGTCGATCCCCTACTTCGAGCAGGATTTCCAGACGGTCCTGAGCAGCGAGCTCTATGACTACTACACGGGCATGTGGCTGACCGCCTCCTCCGCCTATGACGACACGGAGCGTGGCGAGAATCACTACCTGCACACCGTCAGCTGGAACGGCACGGACTACGAGATCGAATTCTTCTATTCCACGCAGTGGGAGGACACCGCGGACGGTGGGCGGCTCTTTACGAAGAGCTACATCGTCTATGTGCCCGAGAACTACGACGGCCTGATCTTCGCCGCCGAGCCGCAGCCCGCCACCTATGACGAGACCGACGCCCGGCTGGATCTCGACAGGATCTGTCCCGAGGCAAGCATCCTCGCGATCGACCTCATCGACCCGGAGCACTTCCTGTTCTTCGACCTCTGTGCCTGAGCACAGGCCAAACCGGCAGCCGGATGCGTTTCCGGCTGCCGGTTTGGTCTATAACAGAAACAGGATTCAGGCCAGATAGCCCTCTCTTGCCTTCACGCCGAAATGGGCCTCCAGCCGGTGCATCTGGTCATCGGTAATGGTATTGACCAGCGGCAGATGGGCGATCTTCATGTAAATCTCCGCCGCCTTTTCGGCGGTCTCGATGAGGCCGAACGTCTCGTCCAGATCCTTGCCTGCGCCGTAGATGCCGTGCTGCGCCCAGACAACAAGCCGGGCGGTGCGCATCTTCTCAGCGGTGGCCTCACCGATCTCGTTCGTGCCGCAGAGCATCCACGGCAGAACGTTCACGCCGTCCGGGAACACCACGATGCACTCCGTGCACATCTGCCATAGGGTACGGGTAAAGGCCTTTTCGTCCAAGCTGTGGACGTAGGTCATAGCTAAGAGGTTTGCCGGGTGGCAGTGCATCACCACATGGTTTTGCGAGTCGATTTTCAGCCGTGCGGCATGGCTCATCATGTGTGCCGGAAATTCGGACGTGAATTTCCCGCCGTCCGCAAAGCCCCACAGAAGCTGTGCCGTCTCGCCGCCGTCCGTCAGACGCACGAGGCCGAGATTGATCTCCGGCGCATACTGGACATTCTTGAAATACTTGCCCGTGCCGGTGACGAGGAAGTACTTGCCGTCCAGCTCTGGACAGGAAAAGCCCGTGGGAATCTCCCGCAGAACCGCGCCGTCCACATAATCGTTGACCTGCGATTCCTCCAGCAGCAGGCTCACATTTCCGCCGTTGCGCTCGTCCCAGCCGTGGTCGTACATATTCGTCACGGTGCGGATCATCTCCACCATCCACGGGGCTGTCAGAATATTTTTCATGCTCTCGCCTCCAGAACGTTCTTTTCATACGCCCGCACCAGCGGCAGCCACGCGCCGTCCTCCGGCACGCCGCAGCGGCGGCAGTATTCCGCCCAGATCTCTCCGAAGGGCATGGTCTTCAGTTCCTCCTGCCGAACGAGCAGATCGGTAAAATTACCCGCGTTTTGCTCCTTGGTCATGTCGGGGGTCAACAGGGCATTCAGCAGGGCCTTCTGCACATTGCGGAAGCCCGTGACCCACGCGGCGATGCGGTTGACGGAGGCATCGAAATAGTCCAGCGCCAGATGCACACGGCCGTCCAAGCCGCCGCAGCGGGCGATCTCCTTGCAGAGTTCCTTTGTTTCATCGTCAAACAATACCACATGGTCACTGTCCCAGCGCACCGGGCGGGTGATGTGCAGGGCGATCTCCGGGAAGAAGGTCAGCAGTGCCGGGATTTTGTCGCTGACCACCTCGGTGGGGTGATAGTGGCCGTTGTCCATCAGGGGGATGCACTTATCCCTGTTCATGGCGGCGTAGCTCAAGGCAAATTCCGCGCTGCCCACGGTGTAGCTCTCCACGCCGATGCCGAAGACCTTGCTTTCGATGCAGGGCTTGACCTTATTGAAGTCAAAGGGCTCGGAGAGAATTTCGTCGATAGACTGCTTGTAGCGCAGCCGGGGTCCCAGACGGTCGGCGGGGATGTCCTTGAAGCCGTCCCCTGTCCAGATGTTCATGGTGACCACACCGCCCAATTCCTCTGCAAGGTATTGAGAAATGCGCACGCAGGCTTTGCCGTGGTTCACCCAGAACCGGCGGGTTTCCTCGTTGGGGGAACTGAGCGTCAGCGGATCACACTTGCGATGGGAAAAGAACGTCGGGTTGAAGTCCGCGCCGAGGCCGTGCTTTTTGCAGAAGTCCACCCACGGTGCAAAATGCTTCGGCTCCAGCTTATCGCGGTCGACCCACTCGCCCTCGGCAAAAATAGCATAGCTGGCGTGGAGATTCAGCTTCTTCGTGCCGGGGCACAGCTTCAGCACTTCCGCAATGTCCGCCATCAGCTCCTGCGGGGTCCTCGCGCGGCCGGGATAGCTGCCAGTGGTCTGGATGCCGCCGGTAAGGGGCTTGGTGGGGTCGGTGTCGAAGCCGCGCACATCGTCCCCCTGCCAGCAGTGCAGGGAGACAGGAACAGTCTTCAGCTTTGTAAGCGCCGCTTCGGTATCCACGCCGAGGGCGGCGTATTTTTCTTTTGCTTCCGTATAGCTCATAGGTCTGCCTCCATTTGTATTTTCAGATTCCCCAGCGCCGTCGCCTCAATGGGCAGGGCAACGACCCGCTTGCCGGTGGCCCTGGCGGTGAGATGGTTGAGAAACTCGTTTTTCGCCCCGCCGCCCACGATGTACAGCTTGTCGTATTGCTTTCCAGTGTTTCGCTCCAGCTCTGCAAGGGCTTTCGCATAGCTCTCTGCCAGGCTGCGATAGGCGCAGCGGAAATAATCACCGATGCTGATGAGCTTTCCGCCGGTCGCCGTGTCAAAGGCGGCCTTCATACTCTTGGGAGCCAGAAATTCCGGGGCGTTGGCGTCGATGAGGGCATCGCAGCGGCTCTCCTTTGCGGCGTTCACGATCTCCGCAAAGCCCAGCCCGCTGCAAAGCTCCTTTTGCAGCTCGTTGACCAGCCACATGCCCATGATGTTCTTCTGATAGCGGTTATAGCCCACGCCGCCCTCGTTGGAGTAATTGGCGGCACGGCTGGCGGTATTTGTAATGGGCTTCGGCGTTTTGACGCCCAAGAGCGACCATGTACCGGAGGAAATGTAGGGCTGGCTCCCGTCCATAGGGATACCCTCCACCGCTGAGGCTGTGTCGTGGGTGGCACAGAGGACGCACTTTATCCCCTCATACTCGCCCAGCACCGTCCCCGGCTTTTGGAGTTTGGGGAAGATGGGCGGCAGACCGAGCGCTGAAATAATCTCCGGGTCAAATTTGCCCGTTTCTGCATTTACCATGCCGGTGGTAGTGGCGTTGGTGTACTCCCTGGACTTCACACCGCAGAGCTTCCAGAGGAGATACTCCGGGATCATCAGAAAATCCGTCACGCCCTCCAGCCTGCCCGTGAGCTTATCCGCATAGAACTGATAAATGCTGTTGAACGGCTGGAACTGGCAGCCGGTTTTGGCGTACAGCTCCGCAAACGGCAGAATTTCGTGAACCTTGGGAATGGCCGCCTCCGTGCGGCTGTCGCGGTAGGCATAGACGGGACGGACTTCTTCCTCGCCGCGCAGCAGCACATAGTCCACGGCCCAGGTATCGACAGACAGGCTGACGATCTCCGGGAACGCGGCCTTCGCCGCCGCGATGCCCGCCTTCACATGGGAAAGCAGCGCATCCACGTCCCAGACGAGATGGCCATTCTGCTCCTGTACGCCGTTGGGGAAGCGGTAGACCTCTTTTGCTTTGATTTCGCCGTCCTCCCGCCAGCCCACAATGTGCCGCCCGGAAGACGCGCCGATGTCAATGGCAAGGTAATATCGTTTCATTTCCATTCATACCGATGCTGTCCGGCTCCGACGGTCCGGCCCGTTCCGTCCGGCAGGAGGATCTCCGCCGTTGTGTTCGCAGGGATGCCCACGGTCAGCTGATAGCCGTTCTCCGTCCGCTCCCAGCTTGTCGTAACGTTTCCACAAATGCTCCAATAACTAGCCCGTGCGAAGGTGATGTCCCCGCCGGGCTTCGGTGCAATTGTAACATGGTTTTCTCCGGTGATCCGGATGCCGCACATCGTGTTCATCAGCCACTCGCAGACCGCGCCTTTGGAATAGTGGTTCAGCGAGGCGATCCATTTGTCCTTCTGGTTGCCCTCCCAGGCCTCCCAGATCGTCGTTGCGCCGGACTTTGGCATAAAGAGCCAGCCGGGCATTTCCTCGTTTTCCAGCAGACGGTAGGCATAGCTGATATCCAGCCCCGCCAGAACGTCCAGGATCATCGGCGTGGAGAGGAAGCCGGTCCCGAGACGCCAGCCATAGTGGTCCAGCGCGGCAATGAGGCGCTTTCTGGCAAAAGCCTCCTGCTCCGGCGTCAGCAGCCCCATATACAAGGGCCGGACGAGCTTGGCCTGCCGGTCGGTATCCAGCGAGTAGCCGTCCTTCGTAACGAGTTCCTGATAGGCGCGTTTCGCGCCCTCGCTGTATTCCCGGATGCGCGCCAGCTGCGGCGTTTCCGGCTTGCCGAGGATCGAGGCGATCTCCAGCACACGCTTGAGCGTAAAATATGTATAGGCCGTGGATTCCTCCGGGTGCGGAATGAAAAAGTCGATCCCGTGGAAGGCCATGACGTCATTCGGCTCGGCCCACTCGCCGTAGGACTTGCCACAGTTAACAGCATACTTTCGATTTTTGTGGGAAAGATGCATGGGCTTGGCGAAGATCCCGCCCCATTTCCCCGCGCGGCGGATCATAAAGTCCGCATAGCGCAGCATGTTGTCGTAATACGCACGCAGCAGGCGGTCGTCGCCGTATTTCTGATAGAAATAGTACGGGATATAGACACCTGCGCACGCCCAGCCGACGGAGCCGTTCATTTTGTTGATGCTCGGCGACTCGTTTGCAAACGGCGCGATCTGCGGCAGGCGGCCGCTGCGCCACTGGCGGTCAAAAATGTCGCGCACATGCTTGCGGGCAAAGGCCGCATAGTCCGTGAGATAGGACGCCGTGTTGAAGAAGACCTGACTGTCGCCCGTCCAGCCCATGCGCTCACGCGTCGGGCAGTCCGTCGGCACGTCGGTGGAGTTGCTCTTCAGGGACCACAGAGTGTTGTGGTAAAATTGGTTGATCAGGCGATTGGAGCACTCGAATTTTGAAGTTTCCTCAAAGGCGCTGTACACAGCAACAGCCGTAAAGTCCTCTGTCCGGAATTCGACGTCCGTGTCGACCTGCGCATACTGGAAGCCGCCGTAATAGAATTTCGGCGTGTATTCGTTCACGCCCTCCCTGCAGGTGTAATCCAGCTCCTGCAGCGGTGAGGGTCTTCCTTTGGTAATGCACTGGATGTTCCGGAGCGTCAGTTCGCCGCTGTCATCGAGCGTTTCGCCCATCGTGATGTGGACTCGCTGGCCCTTGTGTGCCGTCACACGGAAGGACACATAGCCCGAAAGATTCTGCGCATATTTGAGGACAGTCTTGCCGGACGGCGTTGTGATCCGTTCGACCGGGGCAAAGCGCTCGCGCTCGAGGACCGGTACGTTGTCGGATGCCGTCAGCGGCGCATGCTCCTCCACGACGCGGACACTGCCGGAATAGGAGGGCTCGCGATTTACATCCACGATCTCGCCGTCCTTGAGGTCGGCAAAGCGGATGGGGCCGTCATTGCTCCACGCCCAGCTCCCGTCGCTGCAGACGGTCTGCGTCGTTCCGTCCGCCAGCGTCAGCTCCAGCTGCGCCAGCAGCTTTGTCTGCGTGCCGAAGGTGTTCGTCTGCCCTGCGCCGCCGTTGGAGCCGCGGTACCAGCCGTCCGCCAGCTCGACGGTCATGGCGTTTTCGCCGCCCCGCAGCAGGTCCGTCACATCGTAGACCTGATACTGGATGCGCTTGCGGTAGTCCGTGGAGCCGGGCGTCAGCAGCGCGTCCCCGACGCGCCGGCCGTTGAGCCGCGCCTCATACAGGCCGCAGGCCGTAAGATACAGCCGGGCCTTTTGAACCTGTCCCGCGGAAAACACCTTGCGGAAGCAATCCACCGGGTAGCGCTGCTTTTTACGGACGGGATAGTCCCCCGCGATCCACAGGGCGCTCCAGTCCGAAGCATTCAGAAGCCCCATTTCGAAAAAGGCCTCGCTCGACCACGCGCCGGGATCGTCGTTCTCATCCCAGAGCCGCACGCGCCAGCTGACGCGCTGCCGGGAAGCAAGCGCGTTTGGATAATCCGCGTGCATGGAGCCGGAGGGCACCTTCCCGCTGTCCCATACCGTACGGCCATCCGTCGCTGCAAGGATCTGGAATGCGCTCTGCGTGATCCCGTCCTCACAAGTCCAGAACAGCCGCGGATGCGGAATATCAATGCCCAAAGGGTCCTGCAGATATTCCGTTTTTAATCGTACTGCTTTCATGATTCACTCTCCTGTTTTCAGCGAGCAGAAATCGCTGCCGGTCCTGCCGGTATCCTTGTGCTCTGAAACAGAGTATCGGCCCGCCGCGGCAAACGCTGCGCAAGCCGCGCCTTTGTTCATCACTTTAATTCATTATAGAGAGCCGTCCGGAATTTGTCAATTGCTTTTGACAGCATTTTCCGCCGCCCAATTTTCAGAAGAACGGCCGGAAATTCCCTGACAGACTTCCGGCATATTCGATCTTTTTCGGGCAATGCTATGACTGCGGTACCCAAAATCACATTTCAAGGAGATGTACGCAATGAAAAATACGAACCAGATCAATATCCCGGAAGCTCGCGAGGCCATGGACAAGTTCAAGATGGAAGCCGCCAACGAAGTCGGCGTCAACCTGAAGCAGGGCTACAACGGTCACCTGACCTCCCGTGAGGCCGGCTCCGTCGGCGGCCAGATGGTCAAGAAAATGATCGAGGCCTACGAGCGCAGCATGAAGTAAGACTCCGGACCGCGGCAGATCCCTGCCGCGGTCCAAATCTCATAATGCGCCGTCTCCGATATTCTGTGCCGTACATTGCAGGAAAAAACCTGCCAAAAGATAGTGATCCCGCCCCTTGCGGGGCGGGACAAGATAATTTAGTGCCTCCACCTTCTTATCCTCCATTTCAATCCACCCGCCCCTTGCGGGGCGGGACGCGCGATCACTTGAACGGATCCTTGACGCCGCCATTTCAATCCACCCGCCCCTTGCGGGGCGGGACCTCTTGCGGGTATTGGACTTTTGACTGCAATATCTATTTCAATCCACCCGCCCCTTGCGGGGCGGGACTTCCGCATTCGCCGTACTCGCGTCGATGCTGATATTTCAATCCACCCGCCCCTTGCGGGGCGGGACACGTCAGGTCGGTGACGTCTTCTTCGGTTACCCATTTCAATCCACCCGCCCCTTGCGGGGCGGGACGGTTGATATCCGCAATTTCTATTATCTCACATTCATTTCAATCCACCCGCCCCTTGCGGGGCGGGACCCCTCAGCAGTATCGTCGTTCTTATTGTTTCGTCGATTTCAATCCACCCGCCCCTTGCGGGGCGGGACTGTTTCTCGCTTCTCAGACTTTTGATATCGACAAATTTCAATCCACCCGCCCCTTGCGGGGCGGGACGCCTCGTATGTCCCGTAAAGCTCAATCGCGGTCATTTCAATCCACCCGCCCCTTGCGGGGCGGGACAAGAAAGAGGGGGAAGAAGGGGGGAAAGAAGGGATTTCAATCCACCCGCCCCTTGCGGGGCGGGACAGCGATCTTGCACAAAAAAACTGTGCAAAACATCGCATATTGCACAAAAAGTGCATTTACCCTGGCCGTATTGAGCGGTTTTCTGGCTTTGATGCGGCCATTTTTCTGCCAAACGTGCACAAATTTCGGTGCGAACCTTCCGAAGAATCGCTGCTCACTCCCCGTTCGCACGCTTATACCATCAGGACCCCTTCCTGCTGATAGCCGGCATTGATGCCGAAGTGTTCCACCTTGGCTTCATAGCGATTGCCCAGATAATAAAACCGCAGGCTGTCCTTCTCCTTGTCCATCAGGGAACAGAGCTTATGCTGAAGCTGCCTGCACTGCGCAGCATCCAATATGCACTCGAACACGGAATTCTGGACGCGCTGCCCATAGTTCACGCATTGCTTTGCAATCAGGCGGAGCCGCCTCCTTCCTGCCACATCCTGTGTGTTCACATCATAAGAGATCAGAACCAGCATAGGCTCACTTCCAGAGAAAAGGCGGATAGGCATCCAGATCGCGCAGAGAATTGAGCGAACCCGCCTCCATGACCGGATATCGCAGATCATATTATCCACAACAGCCGAACCGTTCTATTCTGTCAGGAGCACACCGTGCATATAGCCCAAAAAGCTGTCGTACCCCAGCGTCCATTGATAAATGCCGTCGGCGATCTCTCGCAGATGCCACAGCACGATCTTCTCTTTCCGAACGGAGACCGCATGCCGCTGCAGCTCCTGCCAGCTTGCTCTGCCTTCCGCAATAGCCGATGCCATGGAGTCATCAGGAACCGCGAGAACCGTTTTTTGATCGATTACCCGGAATTTCTGCGCAAGGGTTCTGAACTGCTGTGCCGCTTCCAGCTCTGCAAAGTCACAGATCGCGCTCATGCAGCTGTCGTCCCGGACAAGCTCATCCTGCATGGAGCGCGTGCTGAGTTCCGGTGTGATTGGAAGTCTCTTTTGGAAATAGCTTCTGAGCACCGCTGCAGAGACATCCAGCGCCGGATTTTTTGGCAGCATGGAATCATCCTGCAGCGGAAAGCTCCACATGACCGCTTCCGTGTTTCTGCCGTGGCGGTTGACCCTGCCCGCAGCCTGCAGGAGCGACAGCAGCGAGGATATTTCCCGGAATCCCGTCCGGAAGGAAAAATCAACGCCAGCCTCCACACAGGAGGTCGCCATAAGCGTCCAATCCGCGTCATCCGGATCAGCCAGCCGCCGTCTGATCCGATCGATCGTATTGCCGCGGTCCTCCGGCGTCAGAGCCGTAGACAGATGCTCCACATGCGTCCGTCCAAATTCTGCAGCCATATCCGCCGCGATTACGGCCGCACTCTGGACCGTATTCAGGATCAGCAGCCGGGGACCCGGTGCTTCCTGCACCCACTTGGGCAGCTCTTTCCGCCCGATCGGCTTCTCTCGCCACCGGAACGTGATCCGGCTGCTTTCGTACCGGCTCAATTCTCTCTGCAGGTCAGGTCGGACCAGCTCCGCGATCTCCGGTTGGGGCATAGAGAGTCCGGATAACGGTTGGAGTTCCCAATACCGGACCAGCGAACCGGAAGCCAGCACCCAATAACAGCTCCATTCGTCTGCCAGAACATTCATCCAATGCCATGCAAGCGGAAGGAGCCTGATCGGAAGCGCGCTGTGTGCCTCATCGACAAAGATCAGACTGCCCGGCAGCTCATGCAGCCGCCGCAAGGCCGCCGGATTATGAGAAGACAAGGTCTCAAAGAATGCGACCGCAGTCGTCACAACGATCGGCGCGCGCCAGAGCGCAGTAAGATAGCGTGTCTCGATATCCTCAAAATCCGCTCTGGAATGCAGCTCTGCCACAACATCTTCCGGTGTCTCCCCCGGAAGCACGAGCGCTTTCCGGTAAATATCAACAGACTGGCGGATAATGCTGGTATAGGGCAGGACTACAAAGATTCGGCGAGCATTCCGTTTGCAGGCCTGCTCCAGAAGATGCGCCATCACCGCCGTCGTCTTGCCGGAGCCAACAGGACTTCCGCACACGGAAAAGCCGCTATGTGCCTCCGCCGATCGGCAGGACTGATACAGCTCTCTGCGCAGGCTGCTGCGTTCGTCCGTCTCGCCGAATTTAGACACATAGTGGTCCAGCGCAGCGAGCCGTTCCTGCGGGCGCAGCTCCGGCATGGCTTTTTCAGTCTGCCCGAATGCCGCGGCCGTGTCGCCGTGGTCGGCATCCGCAAGACAGGAAAGCGCCATACGGAGGAACACCGCCGGGTCCCCGTCATACGCCTGCACTTCTTTGTTTGGCTTCCGGGGAAAAAGCGCTTCATGCTGCCGAAGCAATGCAGGCAGCGCAGCATCCGTCTCTGCGCGCACCTCGGCATTCCCATTTCGGAATATGGAGCATCCTCTTGCTGCAAATTCCGTCGACAGATCGGGGAGACCCTGGTGATGGGAGTATACCAGCATTGCGGCACAGCCGCTCCCCATCTTCTGCAGGGCGGCGCTTCCGGCGTCGGTATGGTCCACAGGCAGATGCCTCCGCCTTCTGCTCTGCTCACGCAGAACGCTCTGGTTCCGTTCCTCCAGCTTCCCCAGATCGTGGAGCAGCGCGCTGTCCCGAACGATGGCTGACAGGATACCGTTTGCTTTCACCGAATAGCATTCTGCCTCAGCCGCGTATTTTCCCGCCCTTTCGCAGACACCGCGGACGTGCGCTTCGTAGGTCTGCGGCGGATAATTTTTTCGCGCACTGTGCGCAAGCGGCGTTCTCATCCCCGCAATATCAGGTCCGTGCAGCTTTCTACGCGCGCAAGGAGGTCCTCCGGCAGTCCCGTTTTATCCTGATAATCGGTCCACGATGTGGATGGCTCGTCAGGGTTTCCCAATTTAACGGGGGTCAGCACCTCCAGCAGCAGATGCTCCGGGCAGCTTCCCAGAATGCTCTTGTGCTCAATGTACCATGCATGACGGATCCGGACATCCGGCCGGATCGCAGAGCGATTCTGCTCATAGGCGTGCGGGATAAGCAGCTTGAACAGTTCAATATCATCCGCCGTGCAGCCGCTTTTCTCTGCTTGATTCGGATTGACAAAAAACGGCATGCAATATACCCCATGGTCCACAATACGATATGCCATCGGCGCCATGCCCCGGTCCTTGCCGCTCTCCACACCGGCCTTATTGGTATTTGTCTGCCGGATGATCTCGACCGGCGCAAGGGAAATGCCCATTCCAAATTGTACGACGCCGGTTCGGATGAAGTTGTCTTCCCCTTCTTCGAGGAAGGTATTGCCGAAAACACGGGCGTCCCAGTATCGCTTGACAAATTTGCGTCTCCCGCTCTGCAGTGAGTTTTCCCTCATCTCTTCTTTGATCTGGCTTCGGTTCCGTCCGCGGTGTTCGAGGATCAGGTATTGCTTTTCATGTTCTTTCCCGCTGAATTTTTCCGGCAATGCTTTGAAAAACGGCGTATCGTGCTCATCCTTGTCATTCTGCTCGATCAGATCACGCAGCTTCCGCTTGAAGGAGACCGGAGAGATCTCCCCGCGGCCGTTGTCACGCTGTCTGGGCTCGCCATCGCGGTCCGGATCGCCGTTTGGGTTTGAGTTGACTGCTTCGAGGACCAGAAGTCCGGTTGCACGTTTGATCTCATGATTCATGATTTGATTCCTCCTCTAATTTCATTTCTTTCTCAGAAAATGACGCCAGATAGCCGATAAACAGCTGCACCTTCTCTTCATCGTTGAACCGGGACGGCACAGTCTGACTATTCCAAAGCCTCGTTGTGATCTGCTCACAGACCCGATACAACCACCCGGCACGAGCTGCATGCTTCCTGTTTTCGTTGTCACTCTTCCGGCGGTAGACTTTCGCCCACGCATAATATGGCATGATCCTCTGGCTCAGCACCGGCAGCATGCGGAGCGGTGACTCCGATACGCTGCGGAACATGCTGCTTCCCACAAGCTCCTGCGGCTTTTGTCCGTCGCGCACGACATCACAGTACAATTCATGCAGCTCATCAGCCGCCTTGAGCAGCTGGCCATAGAGATATGGCAAGTTCTCCATATAATCTTCCTTTCTGATTCTCATTCGGTCCAGAAATAGTCCCAGCAGGAGCAGCTGCTTCCCTGCAGCTTCCTGTATTTTCTTTTCTTTCTGTATGTCCTCTTTCTTCTTTGCCTTACTGCATTTTGGTTTCCTCAAAAGTGGTCCGATGACCATCGCGCTCTCGGTCAAGCGGTGCAGATCGGCTGTAACGGGCAGCTTCGGGTCCATCAAGAGCTCTATACCGTGATATTGGGAATACGGTCTGTACTTATCCGTCACAGCTTCGCCGTCCCGTCTCCAGAAGCCGTTCAGAATACCGGCAGCCTCCAGCGGATACAGGTCCTCCGGCTTGTCAAAGGGAAATGCAGGGAGATTCCCGCAGCCCCGCGACCATGCTTCGCAGCACCGCTCCAGCTCGGCAGGATCGGTCTGCTTGGTGTAGACGATCTTTGTGCGGGCTTTGTCAATTTTTCTGAGTATAAATATCCTTATCCATTCTGCGTGAGTATCTGTCCCATCCTTTTTCGGGCGCAAAAGCTCCCGAAGGAACTGCTCTGCCTGCGCAGAGAATGTTACACTCATGTCTGGCATCCTCTTGAATATCCGGGTGTAAGAAATCGAAACTTCCGGCCAAGAGGACGGATACGCAAAAAGGATCTCATTCTTATCCGTGTTGATCCATGTTTGATTCTCCTGTTCCTTCTCACTCCCGATCCATGCAAGCGCTGATTGCAGTCGTTGGCGCATCTCAGATGAGACCGGATAGCTTTCCCCTTCAAACCGTCCATATCGGCTCTGGCACGGCTGCCCTTTGAACATGGTCCGAAGTGTCACTTCAAATCCGCCCGCCAGCTTGACGCTGGGCATCGGCTCATCTACCGGCTGAAAGCAGATGCCGAATGCATCGATTTCCCTTTTCTGCTTCTCTGCACCACTTGGGGGATTCGCATGCAGCAAATGCTCATTTACTTCAAGAACAAACCTGTTACTGACTGCAGCGATATTATCATCGATCAGTTTTAATGCATCAAACGCAACGGAAAGGGAGCCATAATCACTCTCTGCATCAGCTCCTGCCTTTCCCAAATAAAAGAGCACCGTCAGCGCCAAGGCAGTATCCTTCACACTTCGCAGCAGCTCCCATGCTTTCCGCTCCAGTTCGTTATGAAGAAGCGTCAGGTCTGCAAAATATTCCGTCTCCTCAAGCAGACACCGAAGTGGTCTATACCGGGCTGCAGCGGACTGGAATTCCGCCTCATGTGCCCGTTCCATGGAAGTTCTGAACTTCTTTTGGACCTTATCGCCCCAGTTATTTTGCGTGCACCATGTTTTCATTTTGCAAATGCAGGCTGTATCGATCTTTTCGGGGTGCTTTTTCAGGTCAGCCAGCTCTCTTTTTACGGATTCATCTGTGATCCGGTACAGAGGTGCAAGATTCATACAGGGATAGGTACCCTGATTGTCACCATATTTTCGGATGCTTTTGCCCAGTTCTGCACTTACGGACGAAATATCCGCAATTTTTCCACCGGAAACCGTGATACGTACGCAGGGTGCATTCTGCCGAATATTGGGGATTGGCTTATATTTGGGGTGCCAACTCTGTCTTTTGACCTGTGCATCATCAAGCACCCGCGCAAGCTCATACAACTCATTGATCACAGTACTCCTCCTCTCTTACCGGATATTCGAGAACACCTTGATGAATGCAGAGGTCCATATCATAAACCGCCTGATATATGGCCCGCTCATTTGATTCATGTCCTGTCAGAAACACCCTGCGCAGCATGGATGGAATGTGGATATCCGGAAGCTCCTTGCAGACCTTTGTGGTCTCACGGAACGGGCCGAAATATGACAGCGTGAATTCGCTCCATCCGAGGAACGGCGTCATATAGGATTGCCCGCGCAGCAAGCGCCGGTTGAACATTTCCTGATAGGCGTGCCCCGGCGAGGTCGTGCGCCGGTCCCATTCGCGGGCTCTGTCCGGAAGCTTCTCCTTATTTGGGTTGGGGACCACATCCGCATAAAGCCGATAGCAGACACCGGTCAGCACCGTGGCAAACAGCTGGTAGTTGTTATCCTTGCTGATCAGACTGGACTTTCGAAGCGGTCCACCGTAATTCGTTGCATAGGAGTGGTACTGCGGCGCGGAGCACAATTCCACTTTTCTCGGTATGATCCGGACCGCCGGACCCCAAAGGATACTCTCAAACAGACCGCGCACTGCGGAATAAGTCGGTGCCGGATAGCTGCACGGAGAATCTCCGGTGTCCGGCCGCGTCCAAAGCGCCGTGTCCCCTGCGACCTCCATGGAGACCTGATATGTTTTATGGATCATTGGCTATTCCTTCCTTTCCTCCATAACGCATTCGGTATGCTTCCTCTCATCTGCCCTCATCATACATCATCCGCTGTCCAATAAATTGGACTCTGCCCACAAATTCCAACATTTTTCTCTCTTTTTTCAAATATCCATAAAGCCCACTATTCTTTCCTTCATTATATCGCATATTTCGGCATAATTCAACAATCATATGACGTTTTTCTGAACATTTGTTCGGCAATTTGACGAACCTCCACCATTCTCTGCCGCTGTTTCGCGTAATTTTCCCCCGGCGGCACGCGGGGCTTGACGGGAGCGGCTCAAAATGATAAAATATCTTTGTTTCAGAATGCAGATATGCCGCTGTGGTGGAATAGGCAGACACAAGGGACTTAAAATCCCTCGCCCTAAAAAGCGTACCGGTTCGACCCCGGTCAGCGGCACCAAAAAAGGCACGCCGGTCGGATACCGAGGTATCAGCGGCGCGCCTTTTCTATTTGATTGGAGAAATATGAGATGGACATTCGGGAATACAGGGAATACAAGGCCGAGGATGTCCTGCGCCTCTACGCCAGCGTCGGCTGGACGGCCTACACGGACGACCCGGCAGCGCTGGAGCGCGGCTTCCGCCATTCGCTGCTGGTTCTGGCCGCGTGGGAGGACGGCGAGCTGGCCGGGCTGATCCGCGCAGTCGGCGACGGCGCGACGATCGTGTTCATTCAGGATATTCTGGTCGCGCCGGAGCGGCAGCGCCGCGGGATCGGCACAGCCCTGCTGCGCGCCGTGCTCGAGCGATTCAACGGCGTGCGGCAGATCGAGCTGACGACGGACGACACGCCGGAGACGGCCGCGTTTTACCGCTCGCTCGGCTTTGCCGACTTTGCCGGCCTCGGCTGCCGGGGCTTCATGCTGGATTAGAATATAAGGCAACACCGCACAATTCAGCAAGAGCATTTAGCGCGAGATTTTTTGTCGAGGCAAGGTTTGAAACGTGCAGATGTACTCTGTGTACCCGCAAGGGGCATGCCGCATCCGTAGGGCGGCAAAGCCGCCAACGGCTGCGCAATACCTCAAGCTTTTCGAACCGACGGATCGGCGAAAAATATCCGGCAAAGGCCGAAGCTGCAATTGTGCGGCGCTGCCATAAATTGACCCGCTGCAGGGAACCCTGCAGCGGGCTTTTGTTATTTACGCGTTATGGGGACTCAGTTCGCGTAGGCACGCCAGAGGAACGTCACGGCGTGAGCACGCTGGCAGAGCGTATCCGGCTCAAAGTGCGTCTCATCCATGCCCTTGACAATGCCGTTCTCTACGCCCCAGGCAACTGCCTGCGCATAGTAGGCATTGGCCGGGACATCGGCAAACGTCGTGCCGCTTGCCTGCGGCATGCCCTTCGCGCGCCACAGGAACGTCAGCGCATGCGCGCGGCTGCAGGCCGTATCCGGCTCAAAGTGCGTCTCATCCATGCCCTTGACGATGCCGTTCTCGACACCCCAGAGGACTGCGTCATAGTAGTAGGCAGAGGCATCGACATCAACGAACGGATTGGTCGTCGTCTTCGGCTGCGGCATACCGTTTGCACGCCACAGGAACGTCAGCGCCTGCGCACGGGTGCAGACCGTCTCCGGCTCGAAGTGCGTCTCATCCATGCCCTTGACGACGCCGTTTTCCACGCCCCAGAGAACCGCGTCATAGAAGTAGTCCTTCTCGGCCACGTCGACGAACGGATTGCGGATGCGCCAGCCCGCGTAGACCGTCGTGTCGGCCTCGAGCGTCAGGCTTGTGATGGGCTGCGTCAGCGCGGCGTCGAGATACCAGCCGGTGAAGTCATAGCCCTCGCGCTCCGTCACATAGGCGCTCAGGTCCACGGCAGTACCGACGGGCAGCTCCACGCGCTCCACAACGGAACCGCCGTTGGAGACAAAGCTCAGGACGGCATTGTGCACCGTCTCGATGGTGAATTCCACCCTTGTTTCCGCACTGACGGAGTTGCCGCGGACGGTGACGGCGCGCACGACGGCGGACTGCTCCAGCGTGAACGGGCCGGTGTAGAGCGTGCCGTTCAGAGGATCGGAGCCGTCAAGCGTGTAGTAGATCGCAGCGTCGGCAGAGGCCGCCGTGATGGTCACGGTCTGCGCCTCGGCGTAGCTGCCGCCGTCCGGCGTGATGACCGGTGCCTCGGGCGCCTGCGGGTCAAGCTCGAGCGCCGGAGCGTTCTTCTGCCGGACCTCGCCGTCCAGGATCCAGCTGTCCACCGTCAGGCTGCCGTCCGCACGCAGCTTGATGCTGTAGCGGGTGATGCCGTCCTGCAGGGCGGAACGCAGCTCGTGGTCCTCGCACTGGTTTTCGTTGAGCAGGTCGCGGAACGTCTCGCTGCGCAGCTCCGCGCCGGTCATGGCGGCCGTGTTGCGCACAACGCCGGTCGAGCCCATGGTCACGTTCGTGCCGATGTCCTTTGCAGGCGTCACGACGCTGTTGCCGCTGCGCTGCTCCTGCTCGCTGTTGAAGTAGCCGTAATTCACGGTGCCAATGGCCGTGTTGCGGCCCGCGATGCCGCCGATGTCGCCCGTGGCGTTCTTCGACGTGAGCTTCATGTCGGAATAGTTGTTGCCCGCAACACCCGCCTGCATACCGGCGATGCCGCCGATGGTCGCAGCGTTCACGCCTGCATCGGCATAGATGCTGCCCATGGCGTAGCTGTTGGCCAGGATCGAGAAGCCGTCCAGACCGACGATGCCGCCTGCCAGCGCACTGCCGCTGACGGAGACCGTCGTCAGGTCGACATGGGCGCTGCAGTTCAGGATCACGCTGTCATAGCTCTGACCCACGATACCGCCGACCGTGCTCCAGTCCTTGGAGGACGCGGAGACCGTGCCGGAGACGGCGCAGTTCGTGATCAGCGTGCCTGCGCCGGTCTCGGACTTATCCATAACACCGGCGACGATGCCCGCATAGATGCGGACGCTGTCCGTGCGCTTGATATTGATCTGTGCATTTTCGATGGCGACGTTGCGGATGATCGCGCCGTCGGCATAGGCGAACAGACCGGCTGCGACATAGTCCGCAGGCGTCTCCTCCGTGCCGATGCGCAGGCCGAGGATCTTGTGGTTCTGTCCGTCGAAAATACCGCTGAAGCAGTGCGCTCCGGCATTGCCTGCCGGGACCCATTTGCGGCCCGCGAGATCGATATCCGCCGTCAGGACGATGTATTCCCCGGCAAAATGCTCTTCCTCATTCACGGCTGCCGCAAAGGCACGCAGCTGATCGGCCGTTGCGATGCGGTACGGGTCGGCCTTCGTGCCGCTGCCGCCGTCGAAGATCGCGGTGGGATCGGCAGGATCATAGGTCGAGGTATCGCCGAGCAGGGCGCGGTTCAGGGCGACCTTCAGCGCGGACTTCAGGGTGCTGTCGTCCGCCGTGTCGCTGTCGGCGCGCTCGACTGTCTGGCTGCTGACCACGGCGGCGAGGATCTCCTCGGCATGGTCGGCATCGAAGTCCTTCGGGGTGACGATCTCGGCGGAGACGATCTTGCCGTCCTTCACGACGATGCGGACAATGACATGCTCCGCCTCATCGCGGCCGTAGTACACGCCGTCCTGATAGGCATATTCGGGCGTCGGGTCCGGCTTTTCCACGGGGACATAGGTGATGCCCGCCGCGCCGCCGCGCGGGACCGCCTTGCCGTCGACGACCGTCCAGCGCAGGAGCGGGACCGTCAGCTTGGCCGGGTCGACCGGGAATGCGGCAAAGTTCTCATTCAGGGCCGCGGCCAGAGCGGCAGGCTCCAGCGTCATGGCCGTGACGTTGTAGATAAACGCACCGTTAAGCAGATCGCCGTCCTCGTTGTAGCCGGACGGAACGACCGTGCCGAAGGCGACCGGCGGATCGAGGCGCTGATCCTCGATGGTCAGGGCCACATCCTCTGCATAGCAGCTGTCATAGCTCTCGCTGATGGCCGTGGCCATGCCGCCGAGCGCGCCGACAAACTTCGTCCACGTCTTGGACGTCAGCGTGCAGTCGCTGTAGCAGTTCACAAGCGTACCGGCCTGGCAGCCTGCGATGCCGCCGAGGTAGCTCACGCCGCTGTCGTCCACGGTGCGGTCCGTGGCCGCGGTCAGCGTGCCGGTCGAATAGGAGTTTGCGATGATGCCGAAGGCGTTCATGGCCGTGATGCCGCCCGCCTCGGCGTTTGCCGTCTTGCAGTAGGCGTCGAGCGTGACATCCGCGCCGCAGTTGTAGATTTCGCTGCGCTGGCTATAGCCGATGAGGCCGCCCGCAAAGCTGCTGTTTGCAAAGCTGCCGTTTTCGGTGCGGACCTGCACCGTGCCCGCCGCATAACAGCGGTCGATGAGCGCAAGGTCGCTGCAGCCTGCCAGCAGACCGGCAGACACCGTCTGCTCGCCCGTGACATAGATGCTGCCCTCCACGCGGAGGTCCTTGACGGAAGCACCGTCCATCAGGGCCGCAAACAGGCCGTAGTACGTCTTCGTCGTGTCGGTCACAGGCGCGCTCGCTGTGCCGATGCTCATGCCGGAAATGGTGTGGCTGCGGCCGTCAAAGTGGCCGCGGAAGGCCTGCACACCTCTGTCCGTGTGGCCGATGGGGGTCCACTCTGCGCCGGTCAGGTCGAGGTCGGCCGCCAGAGCGATGTAGGCTCCGTCAAAGTCGCTCTTCGCAAAGAACGCGCGGAAGGCCTGCAGCTGGGCAAGCGTGCGGATGATCCACGGATCCTTCTCCGTGCCGTCGCCGCTGTCAAAGAAGTCCGGCGTCGGGATCTCGGTATCCTCATAGACTCTGGCGCTCAGGACCGTCTTGCCGTCCTCATTGCGCTCCCAGGCATACCATGCCGCCGGGCGCAGCGCAGCCAGCTTCTCTGCGGTAAAGCCGACATCCTCGCCGGTCAGCCAGCGGTCGGTGCGGCCGAGGCCCGCAGTCGAGAGGCCCTCGTTCATGGTGTCTGCAAACGTCTTCGCGCCGGTGTCGGCAGCAGAGACATTCTCCAGCCGGACCGTGTCGCCCATGGCGCCCGCGGCAGCCGTCTCGATCTGCGTGCCGTTGGCCGTCACAACGGAGGCCGTCTCATAGCGGCAGCCGACGACCACGCCGTTCAGCGCGCGGCTTGCGGAAATTTTACCGGCCAGCATACCGGCAGCGGGCGTCGCCACATCCATGGCGTTGATCAGCTTGATGTTGCCAGAGGCATAGCAGTTGTGCAGCAGGCCGGTCGCCTGGCCGATCAGGCCGCCGGCAGCGCCGCTGATGGTGCTGGTGAGCGTGTAGCCGTTGTGGGAGATCACATCGCCCAGCGCAGCACAGTTTGCCAGCATGGCGCCGTTGCTGTTGATGGCGGTGATGCCGCCGACGCAGGTCAGGCCGCTCTTGGAAATGGCGGAGACCGTCACATCGGTCCAGCAGTTCGTGATGACGCCGTACATCGCCTGCGCGCCGAGGATGCCGCCGGCGTAGGCCCAGTTTTCGGCCGTCAGGGAGATGGCGGAGCCGGTGACGGAGCAGTTGTCGATGCGGACGTCCGTGCCGATGCTCAGGGAGCCGCCTGCGATGCCGCCGACAAACGGGCGCGTCCACTGGCCCTCGGCAGAGCCGTAGATGCTCACGCCGGTCAGATGCAGGTTGCGGACCTGCGCGTTGTTTGCCAGAATGTCAAAGAAGCCGAGCGGCGAATCCGAGGCGTCGACCGGGGCGGACTGCGAGCCGATGGTCATGCCGGAGACCGTGTGGCCCTGACCGTCGAACGTACCGGCGAAGGAATGGATCGGCGTCCAGTCGCCGTTCAGGGTGATGTCGGCATCCAACGCGACATACTGACCGGCATAGGTCTCGCCGTCCGCCGTCGTCGCTGCGAAGGCGCGCAGCTGCGCCTCGGTACGGATGAGGAACGGAGCGGTCTCGGAGCCGTCGCCGCCTGCGAACACCGCATCATCCAGCGAACCGCCGAGGACGACCTTGCCGTCCGCGAGGCCCCAGCTCTGCCAGGCAGCCGGGCGCATGGCCGCAAGGCCCTCGGCCGTGTAGGAGGTGAACGTGCCGCTGCTCGTCAGGTAGGCATCCGTCTCGGCAAGGCCGCTTTCGGAGATGCCGTCGTTCAGTGCCGCGGCAAAGGCCGCATCCGTGACGCTGTCGTGCGCGGTGATCTTGTTGTAGTCAAAATACCACGAGGCGGGGATGGAGCCGGTCGCCTTGACCGTCTGCGTCTCGCCGTTGCAGCGCAGGACTGCGCCATTGAAATAGTGGCCGGAGACGACCACGCCGCCGCTCTGCTCGCCGATGAGGCAGCCGAGATAGACGTTCTTGACGCTCTCGGCAGAATCCTGCAGGGAGACATTGCCGGAGGCGTAGCAGTTGTGGGTCAGATAGGCAGAGGAGCCCAGCAGGCCGCCCGCGCGGCACCAGTTGTATTCCGCACTGACGCCCGTGACCGAGACATCGCCCAGCGCGGCCGCATTGGCGATCATGCTGCTGCCGCCGATGGTGGCGACAAGGCCGCCCGCGCAGGCAGGAGAATTGGCGGAGACTGCGGTGACGGCAATATCCGTCCAGCAGTTCGTCACAACGTTTTCGCGGTCGAGACGACCGGCAAGGCCGCCCGCATAGGCAAACGTACCGGAGGCAGCGGAGATCGTGCTGCCCGTGACGGAGCAGTTGTCGATGCGCACATTGCTGCCCGCCGTGCCCGCGCCGCCGACGAGGCCGCCGGCATAGATGCGGTCATCCAGTGCCGCACCGGAGCGCTGCACATAGACGGAGGCGTTCGTCAGGTGCAGGTCATGCACTCTGGCCGTGTTGGCCAGCACATCGAAGAAGCCCGCAGAAACCAGCTTGGAGGGCGCATCGGCCGTGCCGATGGTCATGCCGGAGACGGTGTGATCACCGCCGTCGAACGTGCCGCCGAAGCTGTGGACCGGCGTCCACTCGCCGTTCAGGGCGATGTCGGCCGTCAGGACGAAGCAGACGTTCGTCGTCACGAGCTTCCCGGCCTGCGTGGCCTCGGCAAAGGCGCGCAGCTGCGCTTCCGTCGCGATCTGATAGGGATCGCCGACCGAGCCGTCGCCGCCTGCGAAGTAATCCGGCTCTTCCGGCGTGACGGAGCCGCCCGCCGTGGGCAGCAGCGCGCCGTCCGCATTGCGCTCCCATGTGCACCAGCCGTTTTCCGTCATGCTCAGCAGGCTGTCGAGCGTGATGTCGCCGGTCAGCAGGGATTCGGACTTGAAGTAGGCCTGGCCCTTTGCCAGCTCCTCCGGCGTCAGGGCCGCGGTGAGCTTGTTCAGAAGCGTCTCGGAGGCGATCTCGGCGGCCGTCAGACCCTCGCAGTGATCGTTGTCGCTCTCGCTGTAGTTCAGCACGTCGTAACCGACGGCCAGCGGCGTCGAGACCTCGCCGTCATAATAGGTCTGCTTCTCTTCCTTGTTGAAATAGCAGTTGTAGGCCGCAGACAGAGCCGACGGAGAACCGACGACACCGCCGACCGGCACATCCGCGCCGTCGTCATAGGACATGGCGTCCATATGGATGCGGCTGGAGGAATAGCTGGCATAGACCGCGCCGGAGCTGTAGCCCACAACGCCGCCCGCGCCGTACATCATGGAGGTGTTGCCGTAGTTTGCCACGGAGCCGAGGGCCGCGCAGTTCACAACGGCGGAGTTGTTGCCGGTATCGCCGACGATGCCGCCGACAAAGCTGTCAGAGCTGCCCTTGGCATAGACGACAACGTTCGTCCAGCTGTTGCAGATGAGGCTCTTGATGCCGATGCTGCCGACGAGGCCGCCGACGTAGGAATAATAGGGAGAAGTCGTATCGCTGTAGATCGTGCCGGTCGCCCAGCAGCTCTCGACGATGCTGTTCTCGCTGATCCCGGCCGCCAGAAGGCCGACGCTCGGGTCCGTCGTGGTCTTGTTGTAGATCGCGGCGTTGATAACGCCGACGTTGCGGATGGCAGCGCCCTTGCCTACCGAGCCGAAGAGGCCTGCCTCCGTATAGGAAGCCTTCTCGCTCTCCGAGCCGATGGTCATGCCGGTGATCGTATGATAGTTGCCGTTGAAGCTGCCGTTGAACGAGCCCGTCGCGCCGATGGGCGTCCACGCAGTCCCGGTCAGGTCCAGATCGGCATCCAGACTGATGTACTGGCCCTCATAGCCCGTGCCGCCGTTGACGGCTGCGGCAAAGGCCTGCAGCTGCGCGGCCGTGCGGATGAGATACGGGTCGCTCTTCGTGCCGCTGCCGGACGCGAAGACCGGAGTCTCCTTCGATTCGGCCTGACGGAACACGTCCTTCGCAGCTTCCTTGATGGCATTGCTGCTCAGGGTCGCGCCGGTCACGGCGTCGAGCTTTTCGACCTGCTCCGGGGTCTGCAGACCGACGAGCCGGTCAAGAAGCACCTTGGCCTTTTCCCAATAGCGGGCAGTTTCCGAATGGGTCACATTGTCCACGCTCGCGATCGCGCCATTCGTCAGCGTGAGCGTCAGCGCCACAGACCCGTTGCGGCCCGTACCCGTACCGGTGTAGGTGCCGCTCTCGTAGGTCGCCGCGACAGCCGGAGCGACACAGCCGAGCACCAGAAGCACGGACAGCGCCACCGCCAGCAGGCGGCGAGTCACACGATGTTTTGTCATCTCTTGGGTTTCCTCCTTTTTTTATTTGGCAATACCGCATAATTTGGCCTTCGCCGGATATTTTTCGCCGAATGCTCTCGCTGAATTGTGCGGTGCTGCCTTAAAAAACGGACCAAAAAATGGATCCGATTTTTCAGATTTCCTTCGTCAGCTGCCGGTACAGCAGCGTGACGATCTGCGCGCGGGTACACAGGTCATCCGGGCTGAAGCAGCCGCTGCCCGTGCCGTTCGTAACGTTTTTCTCCGCCGCCCAGGCAACGGCCGCGGCATAGTAGCTCCCGGCGGGGACGTCCGCAAAGGCCGTACTGCCGGAAGACTCCGGCTCCCCTGCCGCACGCCACAGGAACGTGACGATCTGTGCGCGCGTGCACGGGGCATCCGGGCTGAAGCAGCCGCCGCCCGTGCCGTTCGTGAAGCCGTTCTCCGCCGCCCAGGCAACGGCCGCGGCATAGTAGCTGTCCGCCGGGACATCGGCAAAGGCCGTATTGCCGGAGGGCTCCGGTCTCCCGGCAGCACGCCACAGGAACGTGACTGCCTGCGCGCGGGTGCAGGACAGGTCCGGTGAGAACGTCGTCATCGTCGTGCCGTTCACCACGCCGCGGGACAAGCCCCAGACGACGGCGTCATAGTAATAGGCATCCTCCGGCACATCCCGGAACGGGAGCTGCATCACTTCGCCGCAGCGGACGCAGATGCCGTTCACGACCTCGTGGCCCAGCGGCTCCAGCGGCTGGCGGCGCAGTTCGCCGCAGATCGTGCAGCGGAAGTCGATCCAGCCCGACATGGTGCAAGTCGGCTCGCGACGGCCCGTTTCGACCAGCTGATGATCATGCATCTTCGGCTGCGTCGTATACCACAGGCTGCTCGTCTCGCCGCGGTAGACCGTCAGCGGAGTCTTCGTCTTGGCATAGCAGCGGAAGCAGCCCGCATCCGCATCATACTGCAGCGTGCGGCTGAGATAGCGCGCGCTGCGGATCGTCATATGACCGTCCTCCATGGAAATGACCCAGCGGGACAGCGACGTTCCGGTGTCCTCCGCCGTGTTGAGCTGCTCGCTGTTCGAGCGGCAGGCCAGATAAATCGCATCAGAAGTGCCGCCGAGGCGGATGGCATACTGCTCCGTGCCTGCGGCACGCTCGATCTGTACAACGACCGCAGCGGAAACGCCGCGCAGCGCGCCGTCCTCCTCTGCAAGCCCGGCATCGGCAAACGGGACTGCCGCCTCGCTGCTGCCGAGCGCCGCGCCCGTGACCGAGCCGTCACACAGGAGGGCATGGCCCTCGGCAGAGAGCACATAGGTGCCGCTCCAGTCCTCCGGGGCCTCTGTCAGCTCGTGGAAGGCGGGCGTCGTTCCGGCCGGAGTCGCAAAATAGCGATAGACGGCGTAGAGCGTCTGCTCCGGCTGCGCAACGGCAAACTCACTCCCGGCGCGGAGATAGGACAGGCTCCCGACCGGCTCCGCCTGCTCCTGCAGGGACCAGCCCGCAAAGGAATAGTCCTGCGCATCCGCTGCCGGAGTCCCGACGGGAAGCGGCAGGATCTCGACATCGTCGACATAGCTCTGAATCCCGGCCTGCATGACACCGTTCGGCACGACAAAGTGCAGCACAGCTGGCGTCTTGGCAGAGAAGTGGATCGTGATCGTGCAGTCCGCGCGCAGGGACGAGATGCGGAACAGGTCGCCCTCCTGCGTCACAACAGCGGCCCCCTCCGGGGTGACCGTTGCGCCGTCGGCATAGTAGCCGCGGGCCGGGACGGCCGTGACCGTCATGCCCTTCTGGACGACCGTTCCGGCCGTTTCCGGGGCGTCCGTCGTCACGGTCGCGGTGAAGCTCTCCAGCAGGCTCCAGACGGAGCTGACCTCCTGCACGGCGTCGACCTTGCCGTGACCGGGATAGGCGTCCTCCGCCGAGACGACGATGGGGAAGGCTGCATGCTTCCGCACGGCTTCCTCCAGCGATGCGGCGGTCTGGGAGGAATCGCTGCCCAGAATGGCGGGCGAGCAGTCCCAGTTGCCGTAGCGGGCCTTCATGGTGCAGATAGACTCCGCGACCGTGCCGCCCTGCAGCAGCTTGTTGAAAAATTCCTCTTCAAAGCAGTAATCGCCGATAAAGGTAACGGACTGGCTGTAGCCGTAGACCACGCCGACGCCCGCGTCCATAAGTGGGCCCTCGAGGCCGTCCGTGGCCATGCCGAGGCAGATCGCCATCCAGACAAGGCCGCCGTTTGCGGGCTTTTCCATATGGTTGGCAATGACCGTACCGTCGACCTCATAGTAGCGCATGCCGTTGATGCCGCTTCCGCCGTAGACGGCGTGGCCGTCGGCATAGTCCTCGGTCGTCAGGCCCTCGCCGCTCTGCAGGCAGAGGTAGGACGTCGTCGCTTTGGAGGTGTAGTCCTCATTGTCGCCGGTATAATCCGTGGTGCCGTGGCTGTCAAACAGGATAACGCCGCCGGACTCGACCGCATCGGCAATGGCGTCGACCGTCGCGGCCTCCGTCTTATAATAGTAGAACGTGCCCTCGGACTTCGCGGCGATGCGCTGGCCCTCTTCGTAGTACTGGCGCGTGAATGAGCTGTCCAGACCATAGTACGGCTGGAAGAGATACACGTCGCGCCCGTGCTGCACGCCGCGCAGGGCGGGAATGCTTTCCAGCGTTTCCGTCTGCGCCGGTTCCTGCGCACGCTCGCTGATGCGTGCCAGCTGCGGGTTATACGAGCAGGTGATGCCCGCATCCGTCTGCCAGGTCACGCAGCTGCCGTTCGCAGAGACCGTGCCCGGCCGGACGCCGTCGGCTGTCTCCAGCCAATTGCAGAGCGCCCCGGTGTCGGCCGCACCCGCCGCGCCGCCGTTCGTGCCGTCTGCCGACGGCAGCGAGGCAAAGATCGCGTCGGCTGCGGCATAATCCGCCTCCGTCAGCTCCCGCGGCTCCGCCTGCTCGCCCGGCGCTGCCGAAGCGGCGGTGCACAGCGAGAACAGCACGGCCACGGATGCCAACAGAGCCAGAATCCGTTTCCATCGATTCAACATGCTATTTCCTCCTGTGAATTCTGGTTAGTCCCGCCTAACTCAAGGCCGCATCCCATCGACGCATGCTCCGTCCGGAGGGGGGTGGCCTCGCTTCCGTTCTGCCGCCGGTTTTGGTTAGTCAGTGCTAACTCATGTTGGAAAGAAATCCGCCCAGTGGCGGTCCGGATATCCGGTTCTCATTTCCCGTATATCCTAGTGTATTTTACCGGAGACATCGGGTATTGTCAAGATAGATTTGTGTAAAATTTTCCTGCGGCGAACACCCGGTTCGCCGCAGGTCAGAATCAGACAATATACTGCAGGACCTCGGTCTCGTCCTCGCCGTTGAGATAGATGCGCGGGATGCGCTTGTTGATGCCGCACATCAGCTCATACGGGATGGTCCCGAGGCGGTTGGCAAGGCTCGTCAGCTCGATGCTGTCGCCGCCATCCTCGCCGAAGACCGTGACGACATCGCCGACCTTTGCCTCCGGCACGCGCGTGATATCGACCATGCACATGTCCATGCAGATGCGGCCGACCTGCGGCACGCGCCTGCCATGCAGCAGGAACGACACGTTGCTCGAAAGGCTGCGTGGGAAACCGTCTGCATAGCCGATGCCGACGACGGCGATGCGGGCAGGGTCCTCCGTCGTATAGGTGCGGCCATAGCTGATCGTGATATTCGGCTCAAAATCGCGGATCTGGAAGATCGTGGAGCGCAGGGACATCACGGGCCGCAGATCGATCATGCCGCGCAGGTCCTCCGACGGGAGCACACCGTAGGTCGCGATGCCGGGGCGGACCATATCGAGCGCATACTCGGGATAGAGAATGGTAGCACCGCTGTTGCAGCAGTGGCGGATCTCCGGCTCGATGCCCACGCCCTTGAGGGCGCTCAGCATCTGCGTGAAGCGCTCGAACTGCGTATGCGTAAAATTCGCGTCGGCTCCGTCGATGGAATCCGCGACCGGGAAATGCATGAAAATTCCCTCGATGAGAAGCTTGGGCATCTGCGCAACTTCCTTCAGCTCCTCGACCGTCTTCGGGTGGTCATAGGCAAAGAAGCCGAGGCGCGACATGCCTGTATCCAACTTGATATGGACCTTGAGGCGGCGCTCTGAGCCCTTGAGCTCCTCGTGCAGCGCGCGGGCATACTCGAGGCTGTGGACCTCCTGCCGCAGTCCCATGGCGACCAGATCGCGCGCATAGGCAGGCGGCGTATAGCCCAAAATCAGGATGGGACGGCGGATGCCGCCGCGGCGGAGCTGCATGGCCTCCTCCAGATTGGAGACGGCAAGGAACTCCGCGCCCAGCTCGCACAGATGGCGGCTGATGGGCACGGCACCGTGGCCGTAGGCGTCGGCCTTGACCACGCCGAGGAGGCGGCAGCCGGATGGGATCTTCGCCCGGAGCTGCTGGTAGTTATGATTCAGGTTGTCGAGCGAAATATCCGCCCAGGTTCTCTTTAAATAATCCATGTAAATTTACTTCCGTTATTTCAGACTGAACTCTGATATCGTCAAATTCAGAATACGCTGACCATTATAGCATACTTCCGCATAAATTGGTATGCCATTTTCAAACCAGGTGTCCACCTTGAGCATTTTTTCTTCATAATCCTTCTCATAGGTCGCGCGGAACCGGCCGTCCTCCTCACCGCCCGCGGCGAGATAAGCGGAGGACCAGCAATATGCCATGACGGCCGGACCGGCCGCCGGAGCGAGCCTTCCGTTTGCCAACAGGCCGAAGTCCATCATCAGGCCATCATAGGTGACGGTTCCGCCGGTCTCGTCCACCGCTGCAGTGATTCCGGCCAGCGTCTCCGGCGCGGCGACGGTGAAATGCGTCGGGCCGTTCACCTCCGTCTCGCAGTCGAGCGCAAACGGGACGACATAGTCTCCGTAATCTGCCGTCAGCTCCGCGCGGAAGCTGCATCCCCCGGCCTGCACCAGCGAGGCGCGGAACGCAATGGCGGGCGAAACGCCCTGGCTTCTTCCTCCGCAGCCGCCGAGCAGCAGGCAGAGGCACATCATCAGTACGGCGCAGCCTCGCCGCACGCGCATCCCCTCCTATGGCAATAAATATGGCAGCTCCGCCGCAACGTCCGAGGGCAGCAGGCCGTACTCCCCCATCCGGGCGGCGCAGCGGTCGGCCGCCGTTCCGTGGAGCCACGCAGCCGCAGCCGCTGCATGCACGGGCGGCAGGCCCTGCCCCAGCAGTGAGACGAGAATGCCCGCCAGCACGTCGCCGCTCCCGCCCGTAGCAAGGCCCGGATTGCCGCAGCGGTTCTCCCAGCGCTCGTCCGCGCCGCAGATGGCAGTCCGGTGTCCCTTGAGCAGCACCGTCGCGCCGGTCTTCTCCGCAAGCGCCGCAGCCGCGCCCATGCGGTCCTCCCCCGGCAGCCTGCCCATCAGGCGGCGGTATTCGCCGTCGTGCGGCGTGAGCACCACGGGACAGGCTGCGCCGCGCAGTACATCTATATGCCCCTCGAGCACGTTTATGCCATCGGCATCCACCACAACAGGGCAGGATGCATTGGCAAGCACAGCCTGCACGGCGGCAAACGTCCCGGCACTTCTGCCCATGCCGCAGCCAATCAGGCAGGCATCGCAGCCGGAAAGCCGCGCCAGAATTTCCGGAACGGCGCTCTCTGCCAGCATGCCGCCCTGCGCGGGCAGCGGGAACACCATCGGCTCGAGCAGCTTTCCCGCCACGATGGGATACACCGGCTCCGGCACGCCGACGAAGATCAGCCCCGCGCCGGACCGCGCCGCACCCATGGCAGCCAGTGTCGGAGCGCCCGTATAGCCGACGGCCCCGCACAGGAGCAGGATGCGGCCGAAATCGCCCTTGTGCGTCTCGCGCGCCCGCCGCGGGAGCCAGCCGCAGAGCCGCTCCGCGTCCATGATCGATATTTCCGCCATGTTCTCGCCCCGATCTGCCGCAATGCGGCTTTTTTGTTATTATTATAATGTACCGCAAAAAAATAGTCAAATCCCGGGCGGATTTCCCTTGCAACCTTCGAAAAAATATGTTAGAATTTTGACGATACAGAAGAAAAGCTGTGACCGGGCCGCCGGCTGCAAAATGTGGGCTCAGAGAGGGTGCGTTGCTGTGAGCACTCCCCGCAGGCAGTGCAGGCCTTCCCCCGTGAGCTTCCGGCTGAACGCCCTGCGGAGCATGTGCCCCGCGGCAATTAGGCACGGACGGGTCGCTCCGTTATCGGTTTGAGTGCGCCGTGTCAGCGGCGAATGGCGGGTGGTACCGCGGAAGTTCTGTCTTTCGTCCCCTTTCGGACGGAGGACTTTTTCTTTTCCCTGCAACATTTCTTTGCAAAAAGGAGAGCCAACATGAAAGAACAACTGGAACAGATCAAGGCGAAAGCACTGGCTGACCTCGCAGCGGCGGCAGATATGTCCGCGCTGGATGCCGTGCGCGTGCGCGTGCTTGGCAAAAAGGGCGAGCTGACTGCCGTCCTGAAGCAGATGGGCAAGCTGTCTGCCGAGGAACGTCCCGTCATGGGCCAGATGGCAAACGCCGTCCGTGCCAAGCTCGAGGACGCGCTGGAGAAGCGCCGCACCGCGCTGGACGCCGCAGCGCTCGAGTCAAAGCTCGAGGCCGAGGCCGTGGATGTCACCATTCCCGGCAAGCCCGTGGAGATGGGCCACCAGCACCCGATGAACCGCGTGCTGCAGGAGGTCAAGGAGATCTTCATCGGCATGGGCTATCAGATCGTCGACGGCCCGGAGATCGAGGAGGCCGCCTACAACTTCACGAAGCTGAACATCGAAGAGGGCCATCCCTCCCGCGACCGCTCCGACACCTTCTATTTTGACGACGACGATTCCGTCCTGCTGCGCACGCAGACCAGCCCCATGCAGATCCGCGTGATGGAGCAGCAGAAGCCGCCCATCCGCATGCTGGCCCCCGGCCGCGTGTTCCGCAAGGACGAGGCCGACGCCACGCACTCCCCGATGTTCCATCAGATCGAGGGCCTCGTCGTCGACGAGGGCATCACGATGGGCGACCTGAAGGGCGCGCTGGAGACGCTCATCAAGCGCCTGTACGGCGAGGACGCCGTCGTGCGCTTCCGCCCGCATCATTTCCCGTTCACCGAGCCGAGCTGTGAGGTCGACATGCAGTGCTTCAAGTGCCACGGCACGGGCGAGACGGCCGGTCAGGTCTGCTCCACCTGCCATGGCGAGGGCTGGATCGAGCTGCTGGGCGCCGGTATGGTGCACCCGAAGGTGCTTGAGGGCTGCGGCATTGACCCGAAGAAGTACTCCGGCTTTGCCTTCGGCATCGGTCTGGAGCGCATGGCCATGGGCCGTCTGCGCATCAACGACCTGCGCCTGATCTTTGACAACGACGTGCGGTTCCTTTCGCAGTTCTGAGGAGGTAGAGCAATGAAACTGAACAGAAAATGGCTCAACGAAGAATTCGTGGATCTCTCCGGCGTGCCGGATCGGGAGTTTGTCGAGACCATGACCATCGCCGGTCAGAAGGTCGAGACCTATGAGCGGCTCGATGCCGAGCTGCGCAATGTCGTTGTCGGCCGCGTCGTGTCCATCACGCGCCACACGAACTCCGACCACATGTGGGTCTGCCAGATCGACGTCGGCGCGGGCGAGCCCGTGCAGATCGTCACCGGCGCGCAGAACGTGCACGAGGGCGACCTTGTCCCCGTGGCCCAGCACAATTCCTGGCTGCCCGGCGGCGTGCACATCACAAAGGGCAAGCTGCGCGGCGAGGTCTCGAACGGCATGCTCTGCTCCCTGAAGGAGCTCGGCCTGACGCTCAACGACTTCCCCTATGCCATTGAGGACGGCATCTGGATCCTGCAGGAGGACTGCAAGCCCGGCGACGACATCAACACCGTCATCGGCAACGACGACACCGTTGTGGACTTTGAGATCACGAACAACCGCCCGGACTGCTACTCCATCCTCGGTCTGGCCCGCGAGGCCGCTGCCGCTTTCAACAAGCCGATGCGCCATCACGACCCGGTCGTGCGCGGCGGCGCGGCAGGCGAGCTGTCCGAGCTGCTGGAAGTCGAGGTTCCCGCAGAGGACCTGTGCCGCCGCTACACCGCGCGTATGGTGCGCAATGTGAAAATCGCGCCGTCGCCGAAGTGGCTGCGCCAGCGTCTGCGCGCCAACGGCGTCCGCCCGATCAACAACATCGTCGATATCACGAACTATGTCATGCTGGAATACGGCCAGCCGATGCACGCCTTTGACTACCGCTATGTCGGCTCCGGCAAGATCATCGTCCGCCGCAGCGAGCCGGGCGAGACCCTGACGACGCTCGACGGCAATGTCCGCACCCTGACGCCCGGCATGCTCGTCATCGCCGACGAGACGAAGCCCATCGGCCTTGCCGGCATCATGGGCGGCGAGAACAGCGAGATCATGGACGACACGGTCGATGTCGTCTTCGAATCCGCAAACTTCAACGGCACGTCCATCCGCCAGACGGCCCTTGCCCTCGGCATGCGCACGGAGGCCTCCGGCAAGTTTGAAAAGAACATCGATCCGCTGCTGACGCTCCCTGCCGTGGACCGCGCCTGCGAGCTCGTCGAGCTGCTGGGCGCCGGTGAGGTCATGGACGGCGTCATCGACGTGCTCAACGACATCCCCGAGCCGCGCACCATCGAGCTGGAGCCGGACCGCATCAATGCCCTGCTCGGCACGGACATCTCCGAGGCCGACATGGTCGAATATCTGCGCCGTCTGGAGATCCCCGTCGAGGGCCATGAGATCCGCGTGCCGTCGTGGCGTCCCGATCTGGTCGGCATGGCGGACATCGCCGAGGAGGTCGGCCGGCTGTTCGGCTACAATAACATCCCCACGACGACGTTCCGCGGCGCTGCCACGGAGGGCGGCTATACGGAGGCCATGAAGCTCGAGAACCGCGCCGGTTCCCTGTGCCGCAGCCTCGGCTACAGCGAGATCCTGACGTATTCCTTCGTCTCCCCGTCCATCTTCGATCAGATCCGCCTGCCGGAGGACTCTTCCCTGCGCAATGCCATGCGCATCCAGAACCCGCTCGGCGAGGACGCCTCCATCATGCGCACCGTCGCACTGCCGTCCATGCTCGCCATTTTGGCGCGCAACAACGCCTATCACAACGATGCCGTCAAGCTCTATGAGCTGGCGAAGGTCTACCTGCCGAAGCCCGGCCAGATCCTGCCGGACGAGCCAAAGCATCTGGTGCTCGGCACCTACGGTGAGCACGAGGACTTCTTCAAGATGAAGGGCGAGATCGAGGCCTTCCTGCGCGGCATGAATGTCCCCGAGGCCCGCTATACCGCCGAGAAGCACGACCCGACGTTCCATCCCGGCCGCTGCGCCCGCGTCAGCGTGGGCGGCGTCGACCTCGGCTGCTTCGGCCAGATCCATCCGCTCGTGGCCCGCAGCTACGGCATTGACGGCGAGATTTTCGCCGCAGAGCTGAACTTCACGGCCCTGCTGTCCCTGCAGCTGCCGGAAAAGACCTATACGCCGCTGCCAAAGTACCCGGCCGTCACCCGCGACATCGCCGTCGTCTGCGGCGACTCCGTAACGGTCGCCGCTCTGTCCGACTGCATCCGCGCCGCAGGCGGCAAGCTGCTGCGCAGCGTGGAGCTGTTCGATATCTACCGCGGCAAGGGCATCGCTTCCGGCTCGAAGAGCGCGGCCTTCCGCCTGACGCTCCGTGCAGACGACCGCACGCTGACGGATGCCGATTCCGACGGCGTCGTGTCCGCCGTTCTGGCCGCTCTGGAAAAAGAGCTGAACGCCAAGCTCCGCTGAGCACCGTTTTGTTTCCAATTTGTTTACGCATTTTTCCTTTACTTTATCCCGAATTTCGGATATGATAGAGGAAAGGAAGAAAGGAGGCGGACGTAATTGGATCATAACACGATCAAATTCAGCGTGCCGGTCGACAACAGTGCGGAGATGAAGCAGATCCTCACGGAGGTCTATCGCTCCCTCACGGAAAAGGGCTATAATCCGATCAATCAGATCGTGGGCTATCTTCTTTCCGAGGATCCGACCTACATCACCAACCACAATAACGCTCGCAGCCTCATCTGCAAGCTCGATCGCGACGAGCTTCTTCAGGAGCTTGTCCGGCACTACCTGTTTGATTAGTTCCCCGCCCGGGGAGGCTTCTGCGGCAAGTAGAGGCCTCCCCTCTTTTTCTGCCCTCCCAAGCAAAAAACATCCGACAGTTCCCGCACCGCGTCCCCGGACCATTGTAACGCTTTCCGCCGCAAAGATTACAAATCGGCAGAAATTCTGAATTTGCTATTGACAATTCGGTTTCTATGTGTTACAATTCGGTTACATTTTATTTGGAGGTTCCCGAATGTCCGAAAAAAATGAAGTCCTCACCTACAAGGGCCACCCCCTGATGCGGAAGGACAATCTGGTTTATTACGGTTCCATGGCAGACGAATTCATCGTCATGCTGCAGATCCTCGAAACAAAAAAGCTCGACGATCTCGAGCTTGCAACAAAGGTCTCCGTCCAGCTCCAGCGCACGGATCCCGCCGCCAAGGCGCGCGACCGCGTGGTGAAGAAGACGGAAAAGGACGGCTTCTACACGGCATTGGATGTTGGCTGTGTGTGGCTGGAACGTGCACTGAACGCAAAATAAGCACAATTTCTGTTTGGGAGGTACTTTTACATGAAACGGATGATCAAGGTCCTGTTGATCCTTGCCGCCACAGTCGCCGCTGTTGCGGCTCTTGCGATCACGGCAGGCGCCACGGAGCTCAAAACCGGTATCGGCATTGTCGAAGCGAACGGCGGCCTTCGCCTTCGCTCTCAGGCATCGACGAGCTCCGATGTGCTCTCCACGGCGCATAACGGGGACAACGTCGTCGTCATCCGTCAGGTCGGAAACTGGTATCTGGTCAACTACAACCTGAAGATCGGCTACATGCATTCCGACTATATCACCTTCAAGGAGCGCGAGAATATCGAGCTGGGTTACGGCTCCGTCGATCCCTATCTCGCCAATATCCGCAGCGGCCCGTCCACTTCCTCCGGTCTTGTTGATCAGGCAGGCAGCGGCGCGAGGGTCTTCATCTTCGGCTTCAACTGCGGCTGGTACAAGGTGAAGTACAACGGCCAGATCGGCTACATCCGCAGCGACCTTGTCACCCTGCTGGAAAAGCCCTACTGCAACAGCGGTTCTTCAAGCAGCGGCTCGAGCTACTCCTCCGCCACCGGCTACGACAATTCCTATTCCTCGGGCAGCAGCTCCTCGAGCAGCACGTCTCTCGGCCAGCAGATCGCAGTCTTTGGCATGCAGTACGTCGGTTATCCTTATGTCTACGGCGGCACTTCTCCCTCCGGCTTTGACTGCTCCGGCTTTGTGCAGTACATCTACCGTCAGTTCGGCTACAGCATCAACCGCACCGCGACCGCGCAGCTCGCAAACGGCTACTACGTCTCCTATGACAGCCTGATGCCCGGTGATCTCGTCTTCTTCGGCAGCGGCTCGTCCGCTTCCCATGTCGGCATGTACATCGGCGGCGGCGAATTCGTCCACGCGGCCAATTCCCGCTCCGGCGTCAAGATCTCGAGCCTCTCGGAAAGCTGGTACGCAGCCCGGTACATCGGCGCCCGCCGCATCGTCGGATAAAGCGGAACATACTCCCCTGCGCAGGATAAGCTCCTGCGCAGGTTTTTTTACAGTTGATACCACGCATTTCCCATGGTATAATGAAGCAAATATAGTGGGAGGAGCAACCATCATGAGGTACAGAAGATTGGGAAAGACCGGGCTGAAAGTCAGTGAGATTGGCTTCGGTGGGGAATGGCTGGAGCGGCACCCCGAGGCAGAGGGCATTGAGCTGATCCACCACGCAGCCGCACAGGGGATCAACATTCTCGACTGCTGGATGGCAGACCCGACATCCCGGGACATCATCGGCAAAGGCATCCGGGACAACCGCAGCCACTGGTATATCCAGGGCCACATCGGCTCCACCTGGAAGGACGGTCAATATTTCCGAAGCCGAGACATACAATACGTGCGCCCGGCGTTCGAAGACCTTCTGCAGCGCCTGCAGACGGACTACATCGATCTCGGCATGATCCACTATGTGGACTCCGAGCAGGATTGGGCGCAGATCCAGCACTCGGATTATCTGGACTACATCATGGGGCTGAAAAAGGCCGGTGTCATCCGCCATATCGGCATCAGCTCGCATAACCCGAAGGTCGCGAAGCTGGCTGCGGAGTCCGGCTATGTCGAGATGATCCTGTTCAGCATCAACCCCGCCTTCGATATGCTGCCCGCAAGCGAGGATATCGACGCGATGTTCGCGGAGGAATTCAGCGCAGAGCTCAAGGGGATCGATCCCGAGCACGCAGCGCTCTACAGCATCTGCGAGCAGCACGACGTCGGCATCACGGTGATGAAGCCCTTCGCCGGAGGCAGGCTATTCGACGCGAAGCGCTCCCCGTTCGGCGTAAGCCTGACGCCGGTGCAGTGCATCCACTATGCCCTGACCCGCCCCGCCGTCAGCTCGGTCCTATGCGGCTATGACACGAAGGAACAGGTCAATCAAGCCGTTGCCTACGAGAACGCCTCGCACGAGGAAAAGGACTTCGCTTCGGTCATCGCCAACGCGCCGCTCCACGCCTATCGTGGCCAGTGCACCTACTGCGGGCACTGCAAGCCCTGCCCTGCCGACCTCGACATCGGCATGATCAACAAATTCTACGATCTCGCCACCATGCAGCCGGAGGTCCCCGCCACCGTGCGCTCGCACTACGAGGCGCTGGAGCACACCGCCTCGGCCTGCATCGGCTGCCGCTCCTGTGAGTCCCGCTGCCCGTTCGGCGTGCCCATTGCGGAGCGGATGGAAAAGGCCGCAGCCCTGTTCGGCTGCTGAAGTTCCTTCTGAAACAGCAAATCACGCAGGCCGATTGTCAGCCTGCGTGATTTTCATTTCGATCTTTTATTTTTCTTCCGGCTTTTTCTCCGAGCAGAGCTCCGCTGCCGCATGCAGCCGCTCCGTGGACTCACGGAACACGTCCTGCACGCCGTCAAGCGCCTGCTTCAGACGGTCATAATCCGCGTGGAACCGATCGGACAGGCCTGTAATGTCCTGCCGTCTGGCCTTGAGCTTTTCCTCGGCCTGCTCGAACGCGCTGCGCATCCGGACGGCAGACGCCGCGGCACGCTCGCGCGCCATGCGCTCTGTCTGCTCTGCACGGCGGTAAGCCGTCAGCTCCATCTCATCATAGCGCGGCTTCTGAACGGCCGCTGCAGGCTGCTCTGCGGGCTCCTGCGCCTGCCGGAGCGCAGCGTTCTGCTCACGCAGCTCGGCAAGCTCGGCGCGAAGCTGCGAAAGCTCCTGCTTCTGCCGCTCCGACTCCTCCTGCCGAGCGGCAAGCTCCTTCTTCTGCTGCTCCAGCTCCTCCTGCTGGCGGGTGCGCTCCTCCGCCAGGCGGCGCAGCTCCAGCTCATGCTCGCTCGTCGTCTTCTGAATGAACTGCACCACATCCATGCGGTTGAAGCCGTGCAGGGAGCTGCGGAAGCTATCCGTCGTCGCTGCCATTGCCATTCCTCCCGATTCTCTCCCGATTCGGGAGTTTTTTCTCATTATAGCACGCGGAACGGCGAAAAACAATATATACCACGGAATTTTGACGGATGTTCTCTCCCCTGCCCGGCAAGTTTTCCCATTTTTTCTTCTTTACTTTGTCCAAACTATCTGCTATAATAATGGATGCAAATGCGCCGGTGGCTCAATGGATAGAGCATCAGATTCCGGTTCTGAGGGTTGGGGGTTCGAGTCCCTTCCGGCGTGCCATCTCCGGATCAGGCGGGCTGACGATTCATTCGTCGGCCCGTTTGTTGTTTATGCCGGAAAAAGCGCGGATGATGCGCCTGTACTTTCTTCTTTCTCCTGTTTTCCGCTATAATCATAGCCGCGGTATCCCGCAAATCAGAACGAGGAGAAAGAAAATCATGAGAAAATGCATCCGCACAGCAGCCGCTCTGCTGCTGGCCCTCGCCCTTGCAGCCGGACTTTTCGGCTGCAGCATACCTGCCCCGATCGTCAGTGGGGGCGACAAGCCCCACACCACGGAGCCTGCAGCCACAGGATCGCAAACGGACACCGAAGACACGCAGAACATGGAAAATGCAGAAGACACCGGTGAGCAGGACTGGGCCGGCGAAGAGGAGTCCTCCGATCCGGCGCCCGTGGAGACGGACCCGCCTTTGTGGGAGGGGCCGGAAACCGTAGTATATCTCGCGCCCTATGACGCGCTGGCCGTGGAATACGGCGGCTATTTCTATTATGTGGACCGGGACGACAATCTCTGCCGCACGACCACGGACATGACGGACTATACGCTCTTCTGCGAGGCGCAGATTCGGGGCGACGTCCGCATCATTGGCATCACGGACGCCGGAAGGATGTACCTGAGCAGCGGCGGGCAGTCGTGCTATGTCGATCTGGCCGAGGGCCGGGACGGCATGGCGGCCGACTACGGCATGGTCGAGTCGCAGACGTTCACAGGCGCTGCCCTCTCCATCGGCATCCGCGCCCTGCGCGGCGGCTGGATGTACTACACAAAGTCCGGCGAAAACGGTCTGTTCCGCGCAAAGATCGGCGCAGTGCCCGAGGAGGAAAACTGCATCGTCTTCGACAAGGACATCCGTGAAGCGGCCGTGACCGGTGATTACCTGACCTACACCTACAACAGAGGCAGCCGCGCCGACCTGCAGGTCACGCTGGCAGACGATCCCGACAGCCTGCTGCTCACGATCGAGGGCAACGGCACCTATCCGACGACCATGCTCGCCGGAACGGACGACCGGAGCGGGACGCCCCTGCTGCTCGTCTCGCGCTATGAGCTCATCGACCGCGGCGCCGAGTACTCCGTCTACGACCTTTCGACGCTTGAGCTCGCGACAAACAGCATGCTCGACAGCGCCAAATTGCAGCGCCTTGGATATTGCTTCGGCAAAAATGGGGACGAGATCGTCTGCTTCAACAACTGTCTCCGCTTCGATCCCTTCGGGACGTTCTCAGACGGCAGCAGCCAATACTATCCGAACGCCTACTATACGGACGACTATCTCGTGAGCTTTTTCAGCATCACCTATGCCGGAAACGGCTGGTACTTCTTCGCGGACGCGGATCAGGGCGGCGCGACCCATGCCATTGAGGAAGGCGGCACCGAGCTCATCCCGCTCGTCTGACCCATAAAATCAGCCCGGCTGCCAAATGATGGCAGCCGGGAAAATTTAGCTCAAATGTGGTGTCAGGAACGCCGCAAGCGTTACGCTTTCCAGATAATTCTGAATGAGATTGTCCAGCTCCGTCCAGATCGGTTTCGTGCGGCAGTCCTGCGTGCGGTCGCAGGAGCACTGACCGTTTTCCATGCACGAAACAGGGGCCAGCGTGCCCTCCGTCAGGTTCAGAATTTCGGCCAAGGTGTATTCCTCCGGTCGGCGATTCAGCCGGTAGCCGCCGCCCTTGCCGTGAATAGCATCGACGAGCCCGGCCTTCGACAGGACGGTCATGATATTCTCCAGATATTTTCTGGAGATCTCCTCGCGGTCTGCGATCTCCTTCAGGGGGACATATTCCTCCGGCCCGCTTTCCGCCAGATCGATCATGACGCGCAGCGCATAGCGGCCCTTTGTTGAAATCATCATTGCGTATTTCTCCTCAGAGGATCGTTCCACCGCCGACGACGGTATCGCCGTCATACAGCACAACGGCCTGCCCGCGTGCAATGGCGCGCTGCGGCTCATCGAACGAGACATGCACCGTGCCGTCCGGATTCTGCGTGACGGTCGCAGGCTGCTCCTGCTGGCGGTAGCGGATTTTTGCCTTGACGTGCAGCTCGGCGGGCGGCGTATCATAAGCGATCCAGTTGAAATCGCCCGCATCCAGCTCCGTGGTGAACAGGGCCTCATTCGGGCCGAGCACGACGGTGTTGTCCTCCGGGCGCTTCTCACAGACATAATACGGATGCTCGATGCCGAGGCCCAGTCCCTTGCGCTGGCCGATCGTATAGTGGATGATGCCTGCATGCTCGCCCAGCACATGGCCCTCCCGGTCCACGAATGGGCCGGGCTTCGCCTTTTGGCCGGTGCGCAGCTCAATGACGCGGGCATAGTCGCCGTCCGGTACGAAGCAGATATCCTGACTGTCGCGCTTTCTGGCGTTTACAAGGCCATGCTTCTCGGCAATCTCACGCGCCTCGGCCTTGTGCAGCGTGCCGAGCGGGAAGCGCAGATGCGCCAGCTGGTGCTGATTCAGGAAATACAGCACATAGCTCTGGTCCTTGCTGTCGTCCACGGCCTTTTTCAGGAGCCAGCGGCCGTTTTCCTGCTCGATGCGGGCATAGTGCCCCGTGGCGACGGCATCACAGCCAAGCAGCTCCGCGCGCTCGACGAGCTTGGCGAATTTCATGTAGCGGTTGCAGTCGATGCAGGGGTTCGGTGTCGCGCCGCGCTCATAGGCATCCACAAAGCGGTCCATCACCTGCTCGCCGAAGCCGTCCGTGAAATTGAACACATAGAACGGCATACCGAGCTGATAGGCCACGCTGCGCGCATCCTCGACGTCTTCGAGCGAGCAGCAGCTCTTTTCGCGCGACACCCCGGCGTCCTCATTGTGGAACAGCCGCATCGTCGCGCCGACACACTCGCAGCCTGCCTCAGATAGCAGGAGGGCGGCGACGCTGGAATCCACGCCGCCGCTCATCGCGATCAAGATCTTCTCAGGCTTCACAGTGGTCACAATGCGAGCAGTCCGGGAACTTGGACTCGTCATAGGCGATGCCGTGCTTGTCGTAGTAGTCCTTCACCGCTGCCTTGATGGCCTCCTCCGCCAGAACGGAGCAGTGCATCTTGTACGCGGGCAGTCCGTCCAGCGCCTCGGCAACAGCCTTGTTCGTCAGCTCAAGGGCCTGAGACAGGGGCTTGCCCTTGATGAGCTCCGTTGCCATGGAGCTCGAGGCGATGGCGGAGCCGCAGCCGAAGGTTTCGAACTTGACATCGGAGATCTTGTCGTCGTCGATCTTCAGATAGATCTTCATGATATCGCCGCACTTGGCATTGCCGACCTCGCCGATGCCGTCGGCATTCTCGATGATGCCGACATTGCGCGGATGCTGGAAATGGTCCATCACTTTTTCGCTATACAGTGCCATAACTGATTCCTCCTCAGAGAATAAACGATTTCTTGCCCTCGACCAGATCGCGCCAGACCGGGGACATGCCGCGCAGATAGGCGACGATCTCCGGCACGCAGGCCAGAATATGGTTGATCTCCGCTTCCGTGTTGCTCTCGCAGAGCGTCAGGCGCAGCGAGCCGTGCGCGACCTCATGCGGGCGGCCGATGGCCAGCAGAACGTGGCTCGGGTCGAGTGAGCCGGACGTGCAGGCGGAGCCGGACGAGGCACAGATGCCCTTGCCGTCGAGCAGCAGGAGCATGGACTCGCCCTCGATGCCCTCAAAGCAGAAGTTCACATTGCCGGGCAGGCGATGCTCGCGGTCGCCGTTGAGCGCACAGTGTGGAATTTTCGACAGGCCGTCGATGAGCTTGTCCCGCAGGGCCGTGACCTTGGCGATGTTCTCATCCATATGCTCGCAGGCCTCGCGGAAAGCCGCAGCCATGCCGGCGATCCCTCCGACGTTCTCGGTACCGGCGCGCTTGCCGCGCTCCTGGGCGCCGCCCTCGATGAGGTTCGTCAGGAAAATGCCCTTGCGCGCGTACAGAAGGCCGACGCCCTTCGGGCCGTGGAACTTGTGGGCCGAAAGGGAAAGCATGTCGATGTTCTGCTCGCGGACGTTGATGGGCAGATGACCGGCAGCCTGCACCGCATCGGTGTGGAACAGGACGCCGCGCTCGCGGCAGACCGCACCGATCTCGGCGATCGGCTGGATCGTGCCGATCTCGTTGTTTGCATACATGACCGTCACGAGGCAGGTATCCTCGCGGATGGCGTCCGCGACCTGCTGGGCCGTGACGAGGCCGTTTTCATGAACATCGAGCAGCGTGACCTCAAAGCCCTGCTTCTCCAGCCGCTTCAGGCTGTGCAGGATGGCATGATGCTCAAAGGCGGTGGAGATGATGTGCTTTTTGCCCTTGCGCGCGCCGAGCGTGGCCGCCGTCAGCAGGGCCTGATTGTCCGCCTCGCTGCCGCCGGACGTGAACGTGATCTCCCGGGCGTCGCAGCCAAGGTACTTTGCCATCGTCTCGCGCGAAGCCTGCAGGGACTCCGCAGCCTTCTGCCCCAGCGTATACAGGCTCGAGGGGTTGCCATAGCTCTCGCGCAGGAAGGGCAGCATGGCATCCACGGCGGCCTGACTCATCCGCGTGGTGGCAGCATTGTCAGCATAAACGTTCATGTGGATTCTCCTTTATGGTGTCTCCGGCCGGGCCGGAGTTGGAATTGTAAGATGCCTCCGGAAGAATTTCCCATCATCCCGGTAGGTTAATAGGATGATATCATATTTTACCCACAAAGTCAATGGGTAGTCCAAAGATTCCCGCGCGTTCGCGAAAAAATCTCAGAAAAGACTTGACTTTTGGCGAAAAATCGAGTATGATATGCAAGCTGATTTCAGTGATCTGATATCGGCGCAAAAGTGGAGAGGTGGCTGAGCTGGCCGAAGGCGCACGACTGGAAATCGTGTAGGCGTTAAAAGCGTCTCGCGGGTTCGAATCCCGCCCTCTCCGCCAGGAAAAAGAGCACTTGCTGATGCAAGTGCTCTTTTTCAGTATAATCCACCCTTGCAGGTGGGTGAAATACCGCTCCGCGGTGTGATATCCGCCTTCGGCGTGTGAGATCGCTGCGGCGGTGGGTGGATTTTATGGAAACTCCGGATCAATCATCTGCAGTTGATACCGGCTCTCTTTTCGTCAATCCATCGGTATGAATGACCTAAAAAGCGCAATGTATTCCCGTGCTTTTCACACCTCGACTCGCAATAATCACTCGCCATCCATGCTTGCTGATTGGATCAGAACTTCCATAGTAAAAACCGCCGGAGCGGCTGCCTCGCAGCGGCTCCGGCGGTTCTGTTTTCGTTCAATTCAGGACGCCTGCTCGAACTGGCTGTTATAGAGGTCGGCATAGAAGCCGCCTGCGGCCAGCAGGCTCTCGTGCGTGCCCTGCTCGATGATGTCGCCGTCCTTCATCACGAGGATGAGGTCCGCATTCTTGATCGTCGAGAGGCGGTGGGCAATGACGAAGCTCGTGCGGTGCTCCGTCAGTGTATCCATGGCCCGCTGCGTCAAAAGCTCGGTGCGGGTATCGACGGAGGACGTTGCCTCATCGAGGATGAGCATCGGGCTGTTCTGCACCATGGCGCGGGCAATGGTGAACAGCTGCTTCTGTCCGGCAGAAATGGCGACGTTTTCGCTGAGAACCGTGTCAAACCCGTGCGGGAGCGTCTCGATGAAGTGATAGATGCCGCAGGCGCGGCAGGCGCGCTCCAGCGTCTCGTCCGAAACGCCGGTCCTGTTGTAGACAAGATTCTCGCGGACCGTGCCCTCAAACATCCAGGTATCCTGCAGGACCATGCCGAACAGGCCGTGCACCTCCTCGCGGCTCATATCCTTTGTGGAGATACCGTCGATGCGGATGTCGCCTCCGTCCAGATCATAGAAGCGCATGAGCAGATTGACCATCGTCGTCTTTCCGGCGCCGGTCGGACCGACGATGGCGACCTTCTGCCCCGGCGCAACATGGGCAGAGAAATCATGGATGATCGTCTTCTCCGGGTGATCTGGGTAGCTGAAGCAGACGTGGTCAAACTCGATCTCACCGCGCACCGGCTGCGGCGCGGGCAGATTCTTCGACTCGTCCGGCAGCTCCGGCTCCTGCAGGAAATCAAACACGCGGTCGCCCGCCGCCGCGGCGGACTGCAGCTGCGTCATGCCCTGCGCGATCGTCGTCAGCGGCGAGGTGAACAGGCGCACATAGAGGATGAAGGCCGTAATGACACCGAACTTGATGCTGCCATTCATCACGAGCGCAGCGCCCAGCACGCACACGGCGACATAGCCGAGGTTGCCGATGACGTTCATCAGCGGCTGCATGATGCCGGACAGGAACTGGCTCTTGCGGTTTGCCTCATAGACGGCGCGGTTCATGCCGCGGAACATCTCCTTGATCCTGTCATTCGCGCGCGAAATGCGCACGACGTCATGGCCGGAATACATCTCTTCAATATAGCCGTTCAGCGTGCCGAGGCTCTCCTGCCGGTCGACAAAGTATTTCTGCGAGCGCTTCATGATGATGAACATGAACACAAAGCCGATCATTGTCGCCGCGATGGCAGCCAGCGCCATGCGCCACTCCGTCACGAACATCATGATGACGCAGCCCGTAAGCTGGGCCACGGCGCTGATCATGGACGGCAGGCTGTTGGACAGGGCCTGCTGCAGCGTACTGACATCGTTTGTCACGCGGCTGAGGATATCGCCGTGCGCAATGCGGTTGAAGTAGCTCATGGGCACGCGGTTGATCTTGGCGCACAGGTCGCGGCGCATCTGCTTCGAGAGGCCGAGCGTCACGGTCGCCATGATATAGTGCTCGATATAGGTCAGCAGGGCGCTGAGCGCATAGATGCCGAGCAGCACGCCCGCCACGCGGCCAATGGCCGCAAGGTCGATCTCCCCCATCAGAGAATCGGAGATCAGATTCGTGATCTTGCTGAGCTGATTCGGTCCGAGAATCGTCAGCACCGCGCCCGCGGCCGCGAGCACCAGCGCGATCAGCATCGGGAGCTTGATCCTCTCGGAATAGGAGAACAGCTCACGCTGCACGCCGCGCAAGCCGCGCTTGCTCTTCTCGGCAGGGCGCATGCCGCGCCTGCCCATCGGTCCCATTGCCATCAGACTCCCTCCTTTTCCAGCTCTGCCGCTGAGAGCTGCGACATGGCGATTTCACGGTAAACGCTGCAGTTCTTCATCAGCTCGTCGTGCGTGCCGATCCCGGCCACACGGCCCTCGTCCAGCACGACGATGCGGTCGGCATGACGGATCGTGCCGATGCGCTGCGCCACGATCAGGCAGGTCGTGTCGCTCAGCTCGCGCGCCAGACCGGCGCGGAGGCTGGCATCGGTGCGGTAATCCAGCGCGGAGAACGAATCATCAAAGATGAGGATCTCCGGCTTGCGGACCAGTGCGCGCGCGATGGAAAGGCGCTGCTTCTGGCCGCCAGAGACGTTTGCGCCCGCCTGTGCGATCGGCGCATCGAGCTTGCCGGGCAGCTTGTCCACAAATTCCGTGGCCTGCGCCAGCGAGAGCGCGCGCTGCACGGACTCGTCGTCCTGCGGGGCGCTGCTTTCGCCGAACAGCACATTGCTGCGCACGTCGCCCGCAAACACAATGGCCCGCTGCGTCACATAACCGATGCGGTCGTAGAGCGCATCGAAGCTGTAGCTGCGGACATCCTGCCCGTCGATGAGCACCTGCCCCTCCGTTGCGTCATAGAAGCGGGCCGCAAGGCTGACAAGCGTCGTTTTGCCGCTGCCGGTCGCGCCGATGAAGGCGACGGTCTCGCCCTTGTTTGCGCGGAAGCTCACATGCTCGAGCACATCGCCGGACGACGACGGATAGCGGAACGAGACATCGCGGAATTCCACGGTCCCCTGCTCCGGGGCTTCGGTCGTTTTTCCCTCATGCAGGGAGATCGGCGCATCGAGCACCTCGTTGATGCGGACGGCAGAGACCTGCGCCATCGGCAGCAGAACGAGGATCATGACGAGCATCATAAGTGACATGATGATATACGTCGCATAGGTGCCGAACACCACGATGTCGCCGAACGTCGAAATGCGCCCGGCAAGGTCCGTTGCGGATACGCGGTTCACAATCGCCGCGCCGACCCAGTAGATCGTCAGCGACAGGGCGTTCATAGCAAGGCCGACCGCCGGCATCAGCAGCGCCATGGCGCGCTGGTTGAACAGCTGCGTGCGCATGAGCACGTCGTTCGCCGTTTCGAACTTGTCCTCCTGGTATTCCTCGGCATTGTAGGCATGGACCACGCTGATGCCGGTCAGGTTTTCCCGGGAAATGAGGTTGATGTTATCCGTCAGCTTCTGCACGCGCTTGACCCGCGGCAGAATGACGAGGACGACGATGAGCATCAGGGCCAGCAGCGCCACGACAAAGCCCGCCGTGATCACGGACAGCGTCCAGCTCTTGTTGACGATCTTAATGACCGCCCACACGGCCATGACAGGGGCCTTGATCATGGTCTGCATGCCCATGGCGACGAACATCTGGATCTGCGTGATATCGTTCGTCGTGCGGTTGATAAGGCTCGGCACGGAGAATTCCAGCATCTCCTTCTGGCCGAAGTCCGCGACCTTCTGGAACACGCTTTCGCGGATGTGATAGCTGAAGCCCGCCGCGACCTGCGCGTTGAGATAGCCGCAGAGGATGGCCATTACCGCGCTGATGAGCGTGCAGGCCAGCATCTCAAGGCCGGTGTGCAGCACGTCCGAAACGGTGCTGCCCGGCGTTTTGATCTGCACGGTCAGATCGCTCATATAATCCGGCAGGCGGAGGTCAAAGTAGATCTGGCCCAGAATAAGTGCAACGCACAGCAGCGCCATGATCCACTGTTTCGCCTTCATTTGTTTGAGTAGTCTAAGCATAACAGGATTTCCTTCCAGAAATTATCTGCCCATACCGCTGAGCGCCAGCACGATGCCGTCCACGCCCAGCAGGATGAGATAGAAGCCGATCGTCAGGCTCATGGAAACGGCCGACAGCACGGGGTGCAGCAGCATGAGCGTTGCCAGTATGATGCCGAGGATGTTCAGAACGAGCGAGATCGTATAGTTCACGCGGCCCGCAACGAGGCGCACCCAATTCAGGTGCGTCAGGTTGGAGATGCAGTGCGTCAGGAACCACAACGGGAACAGCAGGGTCATGGCCCACTGCCCGGCAGAGGGATAGACCAGCAGCATGAAGCCGCACATCACGCTCAGAATACCACTGACAAGCGCCGTCATCGGGCCGAAGCCCGTGTGGCGCTCCACGCGCGCATAAAACGCAATGTCCATGATTCCCGTGGCCACGGCAAGTACGCCATAGACCATCACAAAGCTCTCGAGCGCCGCCTCTGGCCAGATAAAGGTCGCAATGCCGAGCAGCACGAGCAGGATGCTGACGATGAGCGCCAGCCAGCCAAAGCCGGAACGGTCACGCATGATGCTCTTCCTCCTTCTGCGCCGCGTGAAGGATCCGCATGAATTCTTCACCAGTGATCGTTTCCTTTTCATACAGCACCTGTGCCAGCTGATCCAGCAGCGCGCGGTGCTCCGTCAGCAGGCTGTGCGCCCGCTCATGCTCCGTGCGGACCAGCTCAACGACCTTGCGGTCGATCTCGCGCTGCGTCTGCTCCGAGCAGCTCATGGACGTATCGCCGCCCAGATACTGATTCCGCGTGGTCTGCATGGCGACCATGTCGAATTCATCCGTCATGCCGTACTGCGCGATCATGGCGCGCGCGATGCGCGTGGCCTGCTCGATGTCGTTCGAAGCGCCGGTCGTGATCTCGCCGAACGCGACCTCCTCGGCCGCGCGGCCGCCGGTCAGCGTAGCCAGCTTGGCCAGAAGCTCGCCGCGGGTCATCAGGTTCTTTTCGCCCTGCTCGACCTGCATGGTGTAGCCCAGCGCACCGGACGTGCGCGGGATGATCGTGATCTTCTGCACGGGCGCGGAATCCGTCTGCAGGGCAGCCACGAGCGCGTGGCCGATCTCATGATAGGACACGACGCGCTTTTCATGATCCGACAGCACGGCGTTTTTCTTCTGATAACCTGCTATGACGGTCTCGATGCTCTCCTCAAGGTCCGCCTCGGTGACGGTCTTGCGGCCGTCGCGCACGGCGCGCAGCGCGCCCTCGTTGATGATGTTGGCAAGCTCTGCGCCGGAAGCACCCGCCGCCATACGCGCGATGGTGTGGAAGTCCACATCGTCGCCCACACGGATTTTGCGCGCATGCACGCGCAGGATGGCCTCTCTGCCCTTCAGGTCCGGCAGCTCGACCGGCACACGGCGGTCAAAGCGGCCCGGACGCGTCAGCGCCGGATCGAGTGACTCGGGGCGGTTCGTCGCGGCGAGGATCATCACGCCGTTGTTGCCCTCGAAGCCGTCCATCTCGGTCAGCAGCTGGTTCAGGGTCTGCTCCCGCTCGTCGTTTCCGCCGAACTGACCGTCGCGCTTTTTGCCGATGGCGTCGATCTCGTCGATGAATACGATGCACGGGGCCTTTTCCTTGGCCTGACTGAACAGATCGCGCACCTTTGATGCGCCCATGCCCACGAACATCTCGACGAATTCCGAGCCGGAAATAGAGAAGAACGGCACATTCGCCTCACCGGCGACAGCCTTGGCCAGCATGGTCTTGCCGGTTCCCGGAGGGCCGACGAGCAGGATGCCCTTTGGCATGGAGGCGCCGACATCGGTGTACTTCTTCGGATCGTGCAGATAATCGACGATCTCCGCAAGGCTCTCCTTGGCCTCGTCCTCGCCTGCCACATCGCTGAAGTGGATGCCGGCCGTGGACTGCACATAGACCTTGGCGTTGCTCTTACCGAAGGCCATAGCGTTCTTGCCGCCCGCCTGCTCCACGAGCTTCTTGCCCACATAGCGGCCGAGTGCCAGGAACAGCAGCAGCGGCACGATGGACGTCAGGAAGAAGCTCAGCAGCGGCGACATCGTCTTCTGCACATCGCGGCTGAACGTCGCGCCGGAGGCATACAGCCGCTCCGTCAGGCCCGGATCGTCCATGACGCCCGTGCAGTAGACGGTCTTGCCGCCCTTTTCCGTGTAATAGATCTCATCGTCGTCGATCTCGACCTTTTCGATCTGCTGGGCCTCGATCTTGCTCATGAACGTGCCGTAGTCGACCTCCTCGATGCTGCGGCGGTTCAGCAGCGGCGTCACGAGCAGATTGAACAGCGCAATGATCAGAAGCACGATGCCGTAGTAATACAGCAGGGGCTTTTTCGGTGATTTGACTTCCTTCATTCTGCAGCACTTCCTTTCCTCTGTTCATCCCGGATGGCCTCAAGCGCCACAAGCAGCGCATGACGCGCCGCCTGCATGGCAAAGTCCATCGCATATTCCGCGAAGAGGAGCTGCATCTCCTCCCCGCTCTCATCGCCGCGGCGGACCTCGGTCTGCACGCGGCGGACAATTTCGCGGATCTCCTCAAACGCATCGGCGATCTCGCCGACCTGATGCGCGCGGCTGTGGCGCAGGCGCTCTGCCAGCGCATGGGCGCATTGCTCCGTCTCCTCGCGCGTTTGCGCAATGGCGGCATCCAGCTCGGCGCTTTCCATCTGCGCGGCTGACTGCAGCTTTGCATGCACGCCCGCAAGCTGGGCGTCAACCTCCGCCAGCTTTCCCGCCAGCATGTCCTGTTCCATATTCCAGCACTCCTTTCCGTTTGCTCCCATATTTTACCCTGACGGATCCAAAAACACAATTTACACTTTCGCAGGCCTGTATAGACAAAAAAGCCGAAGTGTAAAGGTTTTTTACACTTCGACTCAGCTGTCAAATCCTTCAATCCTTCAATTTTTCCGGCAGGCGCGTCGCACCGCCCGGCGCAAAGGCGTTCATGCTGGCTGCCATCATCCGGTAGATATCGCGCACGGTCTCGTCGATGTGCGCCGAGTCCTCCTCCGTCCAGCTGCGCATCAGGCCCACCACAGCATTGAGATGGTAGCGCAGCATCAGGCTCATCTGCTCGCGCGTGCAGCCCGGCGGGAAATGCCACCGCCGCAGGATGCGCTCGATGAGCGAGTTGAACGACTGCATCACGAGCCGCTCCAGCTCTTCCCGATAGCCGGCGTGCATGGCCTTTTCCACAAACAGACGGGAGCTGAGCGACAGCGTGATCAGGTATTTCAGGCTCTCCTCCGGCGTGCTCTGCATGGAGGCCTCCTGCATGTTGCGCTTCAGGTTTCGCTTCATCATCCACAGCAGCAGATCCGGGATATCCTCAAAATGATAGTAGAACGTCTGTCTTGTGATATGGCATTCGTTCACAATATCCGTCACGGTCAGCTTTTTGCCGTCCCGGCGCAGGAGCAGCCGCCCTGCCGCGGCTGCAATGAGCTCTTTGCGATCATCCGGCATGCTTTTTCCCTCCCGTGCGGCGGCGCTGCTCCAACGTTTCACGCAGCTCGCGCAGATGCTCGTTCAAGGGGCGCTCCGAGCGCAGTGGGAAGAAGAAGCTTGCCTTCTGCGCGGAGCGGTCGTGCACGCTGCGGACGTGTGCCTTGAGGTTTTCATACTTGACGATAACCTCATTCTCATCTGCGAGCTTCTTGATGCGGTGGATGAGCTTCGTGGAGTAGACGACGTCGATGAGGAACACGCCGTAAAACAGGCCGATGACAAAGGAGAACGCCAGATTGCGCGAAAGCCAGTCAATAGCGTGCAGGATACGCGGATGGATCAGAAAATAATACGCCGCGCCGAGAAGGGCCCACGCCAGCGAGAATTTCGGGCAGATGAGGCCCTGAATGTTGCCCCACTGCTTGCTGTAGTCCCACAGGCGGACATGGAAGCCCTTGAGGGCGATGAGACCGGCGAAATATTCCGTCACGGTCATGCATACCGCCATGATCAGGAACAGGACCACGCGATTCCAGAACGGGTCGCGGATAATACTGAACTGCTCCAGCGAGGCGATCAGGTAGAGAAAGCACAGACCGCAGCCATACAGCGGCAAATACGGTCCGACGCAGAAGCCGGGATTGATCCACTTGCGCTCCGGGTTCGCCGAAGAGAAAAAGCGGCGGAACAGCAGCTCCAGCACCCAGCCCAGCGTTGCACCGATGAAAAACAGGAAGGCAAGCGTCAGAAAAATATTCATGGTTCCTCCATGCGCCACGCGCTCGGTTTCGTCGACATCATTATATTCTGTTTTCGCCCGAAACGCAAGGGGTGATGATTCAGTTTGTCAAAAAGTCCCTCCGGGGCTTTTTTGCCAAGCTGCTTCCAGAATTGCAAAATATAATTTTGCTGTATCTTATTTTGCAATTCTGCCGCTGCGGCGGATTATGGAACGTGAAAGGACACCCTGACGGTTTCCTTTCACACTTTTCTTCCCTCCGAAACTTTTGGCCTGGCAGATTTTTTGGCAGTCTGGATTCCCGCGTAATGTTAATGCAATTTGCAGCCGCTCCGCCGCGCTCCAGATAAGGCGGCTCAGGCCGCAGCACACGAGCGCAGGCAGCAGCAGAAGCCCGGAAAGCGCCGCGCCCGTCCAGAAAACAGCGGCAGCGGCCGCCGTCCACAGCCTGCCTGTTCCTGTTTTGCGCATGGTCCCACCTCCGCAGAAGGATATATGCGCGCCGGACGCAGAAAAGAACCGTGCCGCATTGACAAATCTCCGATTCCGGGATATACTAAAGGTCAGAAAGGAGGCGTTCACAATGGATAACGAAAACGTCAAGAAGGAATGGAAGAAAGCCGGTTCCGATCTGGGTCACGCCTTCGCAGGTCTGGGCAAGATGCTCATCCGCACGGCCAAGGTCGGCATGGAAAAGGCCGATGAGTGGGCCAATAGCGACGATTCTCCCAAGGAGGAAAAGAAGCCCGAGGGGCAGGAATAATTCCGCACAAAAATATGCCGGGCGATCCCGCATGGCGAGATCGCCCGGTTTTTCTGTTTATTCCGATTTCTTATTCCGATTCCGCCTGCGGCTCCTCCGTGAATTCCGCAAACGCGCGGCCGAATTCCTCGGCGGCAAAGGCCCGCATCCGGGCGCAGTAGTCCCCATAGGCCGCAAGCAGACGCTCGGCCTTCGGAGAAAGCTCCGCGCCGCCGCCGTGCCGCCCGCCCGTCACCGAGACGAGCAACGGAAAGCCCAGCTCGCGCTCCGCCTGCTTTACGATGGTCCACGCCTTGGAATAGGCCATGCCCATGGTCATGGCCGCGCCCCGCAGGGAATGCGCCTCACGCACATGGCGCAGGAGCTCCGCAACACCGGGGCCGAAGCATTTTGTTTCCCGAAAGATCCGGATGCTGATAACCGGCCTTAATTTCTTGTCCATAGCTTCAGTATACCACACCGGGCGGGCCGCGTCAAGCGCGGCGGAGTTGACGAATCGGGCAGAATGTGCTATAGTCAGTGGCAAAGAGATCACAAGGAGTCGTGTCCTGTTATGCTATTTTCCGAAGCGCTGGAAATTCGTCCCGGCCTGACTGCCGTCATGGGCAGCGGCGGCAAGACCTCCCTCGTCTGCCGTCTGGCGGACGAGCTTTCCGCCGCGCGCGTCATCATCGCGACCTCGACGCATATGCGGCAGGTCCCTGCCCTGCAGACGCGCGTCGGCACCGTTGTGCCCGGCACGCCCGCCATCGTGGGAACGCCGTGCGGCGACGGCAAATTCGGTCCGCCGGAGCAGAGCTGGGCCGAGCTCTGTACGCTTGCCGACTATGTGCTCGTGGAGGCCGACGGCTCCCGCGGGCTGCCGCTCAAGGCCCACCTGCCCCACGAGCCGGTCCTGCCGCAGGAGGCCGGGCAGGTCATCGCCGTGCTCGGGCTGACGGGGCTTGGCCGCCCCATTGCAGAGGCTGCGCATCGACCGAAGTGCTATGCCGAACTGGCAGGCTGCACACCGGAGGATATCGCCACGCCAGAGCGCGCCGCCCGCGTGCTCGAGGCCGAGGCACTTCACACGCGGGTGCTGCTCAATCAGGCCGATGCCGCCGACGGCACAGCCCTGCTGGCCCGTCTGCACTGCCCGGCCGTCCTTGCCAGCCTACGAAAAGGAGAGATCGTATCATGCTCGTTCTGATCCGCGGCGCCGGAGACCTCGCCTCCGGCATTGCGCTGCGTCTGCACCACGCCCATCTATCCGTCGTCATGACGGATCTTCCGCAGCCGACCGCCATCCGGCGGACCGTCTGCTTCTCGCAGGCCATCGTTTACGGCAGCATGACGGTCGAGGACATCACGGCCCGCTTCTGCGCCGCACCGGAGAACGCCACCGTTATCCTGGCCGCGGGAGAGATCCCCGTTCTGGCCGATCCGGAGGCGAAGTGCCGCACGGCCCTGCGCCCGGATGTCGTCGTCGACGCCATTCTGGCCAAGAAGAATCTCGGCACGCGCATCACGGACGCGCCCTGCGTCATCGGCGTCGGCCCCGGCTTCACGGCGGGCAAAGACTGCCATGCCGCCGTGGAGACCATGCGCGGCCACACGCTCGGCCGGGCGCTGTATCACGGCTCTCCCCTGCCGAACACGAACATTCCCGGCCTCATCGGCGGCTTTGCCGGAGAGCGCGTGCTGCGCGCCCCGGCGGACGGCATTTTTGTGCAGAAGCTCGAGATCGGCGCATCTGTCCGCACGGGCGACATAGCCGGTACGGTAAACGGCGTGCCCATGCTCTGCCAGATCGACGGCATGCTGCGCGGCATCCTGCCGGACGGCACCCCCGTCACGCGCGGCATGAAGTCCGGCGATGTCGACCCGCGCGGAAAGCGCGAATACTGCGACCTTGTCTCGGACAAGGCGCTTGCCATCGGCGGCGGCGTTCTGGAAGCGATCCTTTCGCTCACCGGAGCACTCCGCGCCTGAGGGAGGCCGTTATGGAAAGCCGCGGAAGACGCGTTCACTCCATTGAAAAGGCCATTCGCCTGCTGGACTGCTTCTGGGAAGCGGACAGTCCCCTCTCGCTGCACGAGCTGGAGCAGCGGACCGGCTGGGCCAAGAGCACGATCCACGGACTGCTTGCCACCATGCTGGACTCCGCCGTCGTGGAGCAGAATCCGACCGACGGGAAATACCGCCTCGGCTATCATCTTTTTGAGCTGGGCAGCGCCGTCCGGCAGGGCTGGAGCGTTCCGGAGCTCTGCCGCCCCCATCTGCGCGCCATGGCCGCGCGCCTCGGCGAGTCGGTCCATCTGGCCCGCCTGTCCGGTGATGAGCTCATTCTTGTCGCCTGCGAAGCCCCGCAGCGCGGCTTCCACATGACCTCGGAGACGGGCACGCGCCTGCCGGTGCACGCCAGCTCGCAGGGCAAGGCCATTCTGTCCGCCATGCCGGTCTACGAGGCAGAGGCCCTGCTGCGCAGGCGGCCGCTGCAGGTCTGCACGCCGCACACCGTGACGGCCCCGGAGCAGCTTCTGGCGCAGCTCCCCGCCATTCGCCGCGGCGGCTATGCCGAGGAGCACGAGGAATACCGGCTGGGCCTGAAATCCGTGGCCGCGCCCATCTACGAGGGTGACGGGCCATGCCGCTACGCCATCGGCGTCATCTGCATTGCCGGAACACCGGCTGCAGAATTCGCCTCCATGCGAGCCGCCGTGATGGAAACGGCGCAGAATCTCTCCGCCCTGCTGGGCCATCGCGCCCCGGGCGGTATATAAGAGGGGGATCCTATGCAGTATGAACCAACAACGCCGCAGCAGGACGGCTTTTCCATGCCCGCGGAGTTCTCTCCGCATCAGGGCTGCATTCTGATCTGGCCGGAGCGCCCCGGCTCGTGGAAAAACGGCGCAGCCGCCGCACGCAAAGCGTTCCGCAGCGTTATCGCCGCCATTGCTGAGAGTGAGACGGTCTATGTCGCCGTGAATCCGCACTCGCGCCCCTCGGCCGAACGGATGCTCGCCGGAATGGCCAACGTCCGCCTGCTGGACCTTGACAGCGACGATGCCTGGGCGCGCGACGTTGCCCCGACATTTGTCCGCCGGGCCGCCGACGGCGCGGTGCGCGGCGTCAACTGGCGCTTCAACGCCTGGGGCGGCGAGGTCGACGGCCTGTACGCCCACTGGGAGAAGGACGATGCCTTCGCGGGCGGCCTGTTGGATACGCTCGGCTTCCGCGGCTATGATGCCGCGCCGTTCGTGATGGAGGGCGGTGCCGTCCACAGCGACGGCGAGGGCACGCTGCTCGTCACGGAGGCCTGCCTCCTGAGCGCCGGGCGCAATCCGCAGCTCACGAAGGACGAGATCGCCGCGGCGCTCTGCCGCATGCTCGGCGCGAAAAAGGTCCTGTGGCTGCCGCGCGGCATCGACGGCGACGAGACGAACGAGCACGTCGATAACGTCTGCGCCTTTGTGCGGCCGGGTGAGGTCGTGCTCGCGTGGACGGACGATCCCGCAGACCCGCAGTATGCCTGCTCGCAGGCCTGCCTGCGTTATCTGGAGGGCGAGACGGACGCGCAGGGCCGCCGCATCCGCGTGCATAAGCTGCCCATCCCCCGCGTGCCGGTCCTTGTCACACAGGAAGACCTCGAGGGCTATACGTTTGAAGACGGCGAGGACATCCGCGAGGTCGGAGAGCGGCTGGCCGCATCCTATGTGAACTACTACTGCGCAAACGGAGCCATTGTGCTGCCCGCATTCGGCGGCGAGAACGCCGCGTCGGACGCGCAGGCCGCGGCCATTCTGGCCGGACTGTTCCCGGAGCGCCGCATCATCTCCGTCTATGCCCGCGAGATCTTAACGGGCGGCGGCAATATTCACTGCATCACGCAGCAGATCCCGGAAGGAGCGAAATTATGAGAAATATCACCGTGGCAGCCATCCAGATGCGCTGCATCCCCGATCCCGCCGAAAATCTGCGCACGGCCGAGCGCCTCGTGCGGCAGGCCGCCGGGCAGGGTGCGCAGGTCGTCCTGCTGCCGGAGCTGTTCGAGCGGGAGTACTTCTGCCAGCAGCGCCGCTACGATTTTTACGCCTATGCCACGCCGACGGACGAAAATCCCGCCGTGCAGATGGGAATCCGTCTGGCGCGGGAGCTGCACATTGTGCTGCCTATCAGCTTCTTTGAGCGCGACTGCAACAATTTCTACAACACCGTTGCCTGCATCGACGCGGACGGCACGCTGCTCGGGACGTACCGCAAGACGCACATTCCCGACGACCATTATTATCAGGAAAAGTTCTATTTCACGCCCGGCGACACCGGCTTCCGCGTGTTCCGGACGAAATTCGGCTGCATCGGCGTCGGCATCTGCTGGGATCAATGGTTCCCGGAGACGGCGCGGTCCATGGCCCTGCTCGGGGCGGAGCTGCTGCTCTATCCCACGGCCATCGGCTCGGAGCCGATCCTGGAATGCGACTCCATGCCGCACTGGCAGCGCTGCATGCAGGGCCACGCCGCGGCGAATCTCATGCCCGTCATTGCGGCCAACCGCATCGGCACGGAGGCCGTGCTCCCCTGCCCCGAAAACGGCGGCCAGCGCTCGGAGCTGTGCTTCTACGGCTCGTCGTTCCTGACGGATGAGACCGGCGCGCTGCTGCAGTGCGCCCCGCGTGATGCGGAGGCCGTGCTGCTGCAGACCTATGACCTCGACGCGCTGCTCGAGAGCCGCAGCTCATGGGGCCTGTTCCGTGACCGCCGCCCGGAATATTACGGCGCCATCACCCACCGCGCGCAGGATAGTCTGACGCGATAAAGTAATTTAAAAGACCATACCGGCAGCTGTGAATGAACAGCAGCCGGTATGGTTTTATTATTTCCGGCGCAGATACTGCGCCACAGTGTCCGGCTCCGGGAAGAGGGAGGCCTGATGGATGTTGACCTGTTCGAGCTGCTGCACAATGGCCGCCTTGCAGCCTGCCGGGATCCGCAGCTCCTTGAGCACATGCTTGCGGAGCTTCCGGTCACTGTCCGCCTCGTCCGTGTCGAGGCCCGACAGCAAGAACGCGCCGTCCTGCCGGAGGATGCGTGGGTTGTCCTGATTACTCTGAACAAAGACAGGACGCAGCAAATCAAATGGGCGAATATCGCGCGTGAAGGCATTGTTCTCCTTCTGAATGTCATAATACAGCCGCTCGAGGACAGCGTCGTCATATTTCTGGTTGCTCTTCTGCGGGAATTTGCCCGGCCGGAGCATGTAGCGGTACGACAGAGCCTCGAGATGGCGCTGATCCGCATGGCTCAGCTCCGGCAGATGGGACAGCATCTGCACACGGTCACTGGAGGCATAGGCCACATCTGCGGCCTCCACACAGAACACGATGACCTTGCCGTCGCAGTCAGGCTCCGCTGCGCAGGCAAAATACAGGGCAACGAGCGGATTTGCCGTGATATCGAGCAGGCGCGTCGGCGCACCGTAGTGCTGCATGTACGTCAGCTTTTCCAGATAGCGGCGGCCCGCGAACGGAGCCGGGCAGCGCACCTGCAGCTCATGGAAATAGAAGTCCTCCGGCTTTTCCCCGGTGCGATAGACACCGGGTGCGAGCAGGTAGCGCTCATTTGCCGCGCCGCGGTAGAAAAAGCGCAGCCGCTCACGGGAAAGCGCCTGCTCTGCGCTCCCTGCCTCCGGGAAGCAGGCGTCATAGAACGCCGCGGAATAGGCCCGGCTTCTGGCCGCCGCCAGCCCGGCAGCGTCGCCGCCCTCGAACAGGCGGATCTGCTCCCCGGCATCCGGCTCCCGCAGCGCCTCGGTCAGGCCCTCCCGGTCCGGCGTCGCATCGGCGGCAAGCCGCTTCCGGAAGCCCTCCAGCTCCGCATTCTCCGGGAAAAACGCCTGCAGAAATTCCTGCAAATTCTGACATTCCTTCATGAAAACGCGCCCTCTTTCTCTCTGATTTGCGCGGGGAATGGGCCTCAGTCGCCCAGGGGGATCTTCGTATCGGGGTCCGGGCCGAGCGTACCGTGCTCGGGAATGGTGCAGTAGGAAACGGGTTTTCCGTCCTCAAATGTGATCTGGTAGCCGTGGCCGGGGTCCGGCGTCCAGACAAAGCGGTGCGGCATACCGGGGAACCAACGGTACATCAGCCCGCCGATCACACCGCCGTGCGCGACGATGACCGTGTCCTTCCCCTGCGCCAGAATGGGGGCAAGCGCCTGCAGCGCGCGGTCCGTCAGGCCGTTCCAGCTCTCGCCGCCGGGGCAGACGTTGTTTTCATAATCGCCGCTGCACCACGCGCGGAAGGCCGGGTCGTCCTTCAGGTCCGCGTAGGTCTTTCCTTCGAATTCGCCGAAGCGCATCTCCTGCATGCCGGGGAGCGTGCCGTGCGGCCGGTCGCCGTACAGGGCGGCAAACGTCTGCTCCGTGCGGGTCATGCCGCTGGTAAAATACTGCTCCGCCTCCGGATAGCCGCCGCCGTCGCGCAGCGCGTGCAGGGCCTCGATGCCATCAGGCAGCAGCGGCAGGTCCATCGCGCCATAATAAAGCCTGCGGATGTTGCCCTCCGTCAGGCCATGCCGAATCAGGGTCAATTTCACTTTAACCGTTCCTCCAGTCCGCAAAATATCCGGCTGACGTGCTCCGCTCGGGCCGCAAGGCCCTGCAGCACCGCGCCGTGCACCTCGCGCCAGCGGCGCTCCGCCGCATCGAGCGGCACGACACCGGAGCCGACCTCGCGTGAGATGACAAATGCATCCCGCGTCAGCGGCAGCAGGCGGTCCAGCACCTGCTGCGCCGTCTCGCCGCGGTCGGAAGCCGCGCGCGTCAGCGCTTCGAGATGGCGGCAGCAGCGCACGGGCGCTTCGGGCCAACCATCCTTCAGGTCGAACACCGGTCCGAACATACCATGCGACGCCGCCCAGGTGAGCTTTCCCTGCCACGCGCCGCCCAAGATCAGGATCATTTTCTTACCTCACAAGACATAAGACCGCCGCCCCGGCCAGCTCGCCGAGCGTCAGACCGAAGCCGGAAATATCACCGGACATGCCGTCCAGCTGCCGGAAGCCGCGCCAGACGGCAAGGCAGTAGCCCGCCGCCGCCGCAAGCGGCGCAAGCCCGGCCGCCCCGCAGAGCACAGGCGGCACAACGCAGGCCGCCAGCAGGCACACGAGTGGGAACACGAGCTGCAGGCCCGTTCCGCGCTGCATGGCGGCATACTGGCTCGTGCCCATCGGGCGCAGGCGCTGCACGGCAACGGAAGCGCAGGCGCGGCTCGCCACGGGGATCGCTCCGAGCGGCAGCAGGCGCAGCCACGGCGCACCCGCAAACAGCGCGCACTGGCCCGCGGCCAGCAGGACCATACAGATGACGGCAAAGGCCCCGCAGTGCGAATCCTTCAGAATTTTCTGCCGCGTGGTAAGGTCGCGCCGCGACAGCAGGGCATCGCAGACGTCCATATAGCCGTCGAGATGCAAAAAGCCCGTGACGAGCCACGGAGCAGCGGCCAGCAGCACCGCCCGCAGCGGCGCAGGGCAGCCGAGGCGCTGCAGCAGCCATGCCATCGCTGCCCACACGAGCCCGACTACGCCGCCCGTGAGCGGCAGGCAGGCGACCATGTGCGGCCGCGCCTTCTCGTCCCAGATGCGGCACGGGCACGGAATGGCCAGAAACATGCCCCATGACATCATAAAGCCCGTAAACCAGCGCTTCACGGCAATTCCCCCTTCCAAAGATGCGGCAGTCCGGCCGTGACCTCGCAGACCGTGTCGAATTCCGCCGCTAGCGTGCGGCAGACGCGCGCAAGGCCGCTGCGGTAGCGCTCCGTCCATTCGTCATAGGCCGCACCGTCGCGGAAAATATCGTCGCAGACGCAGACCAGATGCGCCGCACGGCAGCTGAGCGCCAGCAGCTCCTGCGCTGCCCGCTCCGGGGCGGCGGCATCCGGCTGCGCGCCGGAGAACATCTCGTTTGCAAGCAGGGCCGTCACGCTGTCAAACAGCACGCAAGCCCTCTCCGGCAGTGCGGCGCGCTCCAGCGCCCGGCCGCACTCGACCGTGCTGAAGCCCCAGCCCGCGCGCTCGTCCAGATGGCGGGCGATACGGGCACGGTCCTCGCCGTCCACTGGCTCCATCGTCGCCCAGTAGATCATGGGTGCACCAGCGGCAAGCCGGACGCAAAGCCGCTGCGCAAGGCCGCTTTTTCCGCTTTTGCTGCCGCCGACCAGTAAAATTTTCATGGTGTATCCAGCTGGAACGCATCTGGCGTGCGGATGGACTCCAGATAATCGTCGTTGATGGCGGCCTCCGCAAACGTCGCCATGCCATTCATGACGGCGCAGGCGGCCTTCAGTACCTGAAAGGCCAGCGGACAGCCGCTCCCCTCGCCCAGCCGCATGCCGAGCTGCAGGAAGGGCGCAAGGCCCAGCTCCTCCGCAGCGCGGCGGTAGCCCGGCTCCTTTGAGGCATGGGACAGGAAGATCGCATCCCGCGCAGCCGGGCACAGGCGCACGGCGCACAGGGCTGCGACCACGGAGATGAGCCCGTCGGCTACGGCCGGGACATGCGCTGCGGCAAGGCCGAGGAACGCGCCCGTCATGGCCGCAAGGTCCAGACCGCCGACGGCTGACAACACGCCGACAGGGTCTGCCGGGTCCGGCCGGTGCAGCGTGAGCGCACGCCGGATCACGTCCTTTTTCTTCCGGAAGGCATCGTCCGTCAGGCCCGCGCCGCGGCCGGTCAGCTCCTCCGGCGCAAGGCCGGTCAGCGCCGCCAGAACGGCGGCCGACGTCGTGGTGTTGCCGATGCCCATCTCGCCGATGCCGACGGCCTGCATACCGTCCTGCACGGCGCGCTGCGCCTGCTCCATGCCGGCGGCAATGGCCGTCAGCGCCTGCTCCCGCGTCATGGCGGGCTCCCGCGCGATATCGCCGGTGGAGCGGCGGATCTTCCGATCCACGATCTCCGGGCAGCGGACATCCGCGTCGATGCCGACGTCCGTCACGACGACGGAATCGCCAAAGGCCGCCGCAAGGGCGGACATGCCCGTGATATGCCGTGTCATATTGATAGACTGACTGAGCGTGACCGTGACCGGCGTTGCCGAAACGCCCTCGGCCGTAACGCCGTTATCCGCCGCGAACACGAGCACGCGGCAGCGGTCGATCCGATTTTTCACCCGGCCGGTCAGTCCTGCCAGCCGGATGGAGATATCCTCCAGCGCGCCGAGGCTGCCCGGCGGCTTGGCCAGCTCCGTCTGACGGCGGGCGGCAGCGTCCATCGCGGCGCGGTCCGCCGGGCGGATGGAGCGCAGAAAGGTCTGAAATTCCTGCTCTGTCATGGTTCCTCCAGATAGCCCCGCGCGCAAAGCCAGCGCAGCGAGGGCTCACAGTTCTGATTTTCGATCGTATAATCCGCCGCCGGGCACTGCTCCGCCAGCGCGGCAAGGATATCCGGCATCGGGATCATGCCCAGCCCGAGCGCGTCGTGCAGGTCCCAGTCGCCGTCGTTGTTGTGCAGGTGCACATGGCGCAGCCACGGGGCCATCGGCGCGATCCAGTCCAGAGGCGGCGTTTCGCTCACGCGGGTATTGGCATGGCCGACATCGAGGCACAGGCCGAAGCGCGGGTCATCGACGCCCGCTGCGATCTGCACGAGCATGTCCGGCCCCGGCTCCATCACGTTTTCCAGCGCAAGGCAGAGGCCGTCCGGGGCGTCCCGCAGAAATTCCCGCCAGAATTCGACGGACCGGGCCGTGAACCACTCCGGGAAATAGACGAGCGGGATATAGCCGCTGTGCACCACGATGCGTCGGATGCCGAGCGCCAGCGCCGTCTGCACGGTCTGCCGGAAGCGCAGCATGACGACCTCGCGCACGCGAGGGTCGATGGCGCAGGGCGACAGCTCCGCAAACGGCGCATGCAGCCAGAGAGAGCCGATCCCGCTGCAGCGCGCCCGCGCAGCCTCCATGGCCGCAGGTTCTTCCAATTTCCGCGCCTCGCAGAAATCCGTCAGCTCCAGCCCAAGGCCCCATTTCCGGGCCAGCGAAGCCGCATTTTCATCCATCCCGGAGAGGAATAACTTTCCCCGTAAACTCTGCATGCCTTCCCCTCACTTTCAAAGCCGCACTGCACAATTCAGCAATCGCATATCGTGCGGTGTTGCTCAAGGAAGCTCTGATTAAATCAGCAAGAGTGGATGGCGAGAGATTTTCTGTCAAGTCAAGGTTTGAAAAATGCAGGAATACTTTGTGTATTTCAAGTTTTTCAAACCGATGGATTGGCGGAAAATATCCGCCATCCACCGCAGATGATTTATTCAGAGTTTCCTCAAATATGATATCACAAAAAGCGGCGGATGCCAACATCAATCTCGATGCGGCATCCGCCATTTTCGCAGCATCCCCGTACCGCTTTGCAGCGGTACGGGAACGCCAAGTCTTACTTGCGGAGAGCGGCGAAGCGCATCAGCAGCGTTGCGACCTCTGCGCGGGTCGCCGTGCCCTGCGGCTCGAGGCGGCCGTTGCCCATGCCGCGCAGCAGGCCGACGGCGACTGCCCAGCGCACCGCTTCGCGCGCATAGGAGCTGACCTTCATCCCATCGGAGAACTGCAACAGATCATCGCGTGCGCCGGTGACAGCGCCGATCTTTTCCGCGTAGCGGACGACCATCGTGGCCATCTGCTCGCGGGTCACCGGGGATTCAGGGTCGAACGCCGTGGTGGACACGCCGTTGATCACGCCGTTCGCATAGGCCCAGCGGACCGCCTCGGCATACCAGGCATCGGCAGCGACATCCGCAAACGGGAGCGCCGCGGAGCTTGCCGGGCTGCCTGCCACGCGCCAGAGCACCATAGCGAACATCGCACGGCTCATCTGGCCGTTCGGGCGGAACGTGCCGTCCTCAAAGCCGATGAACAGGTGGTTCGTGATGGCATAGTCCGTGCTGAGGTGATACCACTGCGTCGGATCGAGGTCCGGGAAGGCGCGGCTCGGGCAGTTCGCACCGCCGTCGCACACCGGGGCCTCGCCCATCACCGTGACGACGCACTGGCTGTAGGTGTGGTTGCTGTCGCCCGTCGTAAGGACGTAGACGCCTGCGGTGTCAAAGTGCCAGGCAAACGTGCCGTCCGCGGCGGTCTTTCCAAGCAGCTCGCCGCCGCAGAAGATCTGCACGCCCTCTGCCGGAGAAACTCCGGTGCCCATCTGGTACACCGTGGCCGTGAACGTCGCGCCCGCTGCTGCAGCGAACGCGGTCTCGTGGAACCAGACGTTGTACTTATAGCCGTAATAGCTGTCGGAGTCGGTCGTCGACTCATTGGCAAACACGCCGTAGATGGCGCCGTCCGTAACGGGGACCGTCAGCGGAGAGGACGTATCATACGCGCCGTTCACGAAGTAATACTGGCCCCAGTATGCCACTGCTGCATTGGCCGCGTTGAAGTCTTCCGGGCCGGTCAGGCTGCCGATGTAGCCATATTCGCTGACCGTGAGGACATAGTCCTCGCCGAAGCCCTGCTGCAGCGCCTCTGCGACCGTGCTGGAGGAAGAGACCTCCAGCGTGCGGTCGATCGCGCCGATGCCGTTCACGCCCGTCAAGCGGACCGTGACCGTCGCCTTGAAGGGCTTCTCCGTCACATGGACGCGGCACTGGCTGTAGGTGTGCAGCTCGTCGCCGGTCGTGAGCACATAGTCGCCCGCATGCTCAAAGCGGCAGAGGACCTTGCCGTTCTCATCGCTGACGCCCATCACATTGCCGTCTGCGTAGACCTTGACGCCTGCCTGCGGCACGGCGGTATTGCCCTGCATCTGGTAGACCGTGACGTCAAAGGCCGTCTCGGCCTCGACGGTAACGCTGCGCTCGTGGATCCAGACATTGTACTTGTAGCCGTAGTTTTCGCCGGTCGTGTTCTTCTCGTTGGCAAAGATGCCGTAGACTGCGCCGTCCGTGACGGGGACCGTCAGCGGAGAGGACGTGTCATACGCGCCGTCGATGTAGTAATACTGACCCCAGAACTCAACGCCCGCATTGGCGGCGTTGAAATCGTCCGGGCCGGTCAGACTGCCGATGTAGCCATAGCCGCTGACCGTGAGCGTGTAGTCCTCGCCAAGGCCCTCCTGCAGAGCCTCTGCCACGGTCTTATCCGACGTCGTGTCGAACGTGCGGTCCACTGCGCCGACGCCGTTCACGCCGGTCAGCACGACCGTGACCGTCGTCCTGACGGGAGGCTGGTCGCCGCCCGGGTTCGGACCGTCCGTGCCGAGGACCGTCATGGTGGCGGAGACCTTCTGACCGGTCAGCTTGGAGAAGTAGTCGTCATACCATGCACCGGACGTAATCTTCTTGGCATACTTGGCAAAGACGGCATGCTCCAGCACGCTCTCAACAGTGACGGACGTGTTGTACTTCGGCTGCGTCAGCACCAGATTCTCATGGGCAATGACGGCCGGATTGCTGGACTTGAACTTGTTATACTGCTCCTGACCGCCGACGGAGGAATAATCCGCCTGATCTCCGGCCACGATGCCAGCACCATGCGCGTCGCGGTAGTCATACAGCCACGTCAGGCCGCCGTTCTCGCCCGCAACGGCCTCGCGGAAGGCGTGCAGGCTCTTCGTCACGGCGTACTGCGACTCGTTCGCTCCGTCGTTCAGGCCGTCCCAGTAGTGAGACTTGACCTGCTCCATGAGGTTCAGCGCATCGTCAAGCTCCGCCTTTGTCAGCGGCAGGACCTTGAGGGCGATCTGCTTCTGCACGGAGACGTCCTTTGTCTTGTGCTGCATGGTGACGGTCAACGTCACCTCCGCCGCGGCCTCGCCGGGCATCGGGCGGTAGATATTGGCGCGGTAGGCGTTGATCTCGGCCACATCCGGATCGCCCGAGGTGACGATGAACTTATAATCGTCATAGTTCTCGATGCCGGTAGCGCGTGCCGTGAGGAGCTGGATGTCGCCGTTCACGGCCTCGGGGTCGATGACCTCGCCGGTCACAACATAGGTCAGCTTTGTGACGAGATAGTTCTCGTCAAGCTCCTTCTGCATCTGCTGACGCAGCGGCTCGAGATCCTCGGCCGGGAGCGTCAGACGGAAGCCCTCGGCCTGCAGCGAGCTCTCGTTGAGCTGGAACGTCAGGGTCGGATAGAGATGGACCTTCGTGTCAACGCTCGGGCGTGTGACGCGGCCCGTCAGGACTTCGCCCGCCGTGCTGCCCTCGATGGAGATCAGCTTGGAATCGGATGTCCAGGCGAACGTGACGAACGGATAAGCGCCGGTACGCTGCGGGAGCTGCAGGTCGGAGATAATCTCCGCTTCGCTTGTATTCTGATTGCGGATGGTATCGAACGTAACGGAGGCCGCCGCCTTTTCGAGGTAATCCCGGACGGTGTCCAGATCCCAGTTCAGGATGACCATCGCCGTGATATCCGCACTGCTCTCGCCGCGCGTAAGCGTCAGCTCCACGCCGGAGACGCGGGCAAAGTGCGCCGCAAGGCCCAGCGTTGCGGGGTCCGCGTTGAAATAGGTGATCTTGCCGTCGGCCGCGATGCCGGTCGTCTGCGCCACATCCATCGGATAATCGAGCGCGCCGGGGTCCTTCACGGTGACGGTGATGCCGTCAAGGTTATTTCTGCTCAGATAGTTTTCCACATAGGTGCAGAGGTTCGTATCCGCACCGGGGACCGGGTTCAGCGTGGACTTGCTGTCCAGCAGGGACTTGGCCGCCGTGACGAGCTCGTCGTTCTGCGCCTTCAGGGACTTCACCGTGATGAGGAAGGTCTTCGTGCCGGTCTCGCCGCCATAGGCCAGCGTTGCCGTCAGCTTCACATAGACCGTGCCCGCAGACGGGAGCGTCACAACGCCCTCCGGCGTGATGACCGCGCCGTTCGAGCTGGCCCAGGTGATCGTGCCGTCAAAGCCCTCGACCGTCGAAGCGAGCGCCAGCGTGCAGTTCTCGGTGACGAGCGTCGGCTCGACCGTGAGCTTTTCCGCCGCGCGCGCAATGGCCTCGGCCGCCGCCGTGTTGACCACATGCGTGCCGCCCTGCCATGCCAGCAGCGGATAGCCGCCGTTGCGGCCGTCGTCCTGGTGGAAGGCTTCATTGCCAAGTGCAAGGACAAAGGCAGTCTCCTTCATCTCCGCGGCAGTCTTGGCCGTCGCTTCGACATTGACGCCGTCCTTCGTGTTGCCGGTCGCAGCAGAGGCAGAGCCTTCGAGATAATAGCTGTTCCGAATTTCGGCCGCATATTCGCCGACGAGCGCGCCGCAGGAAGCGCCCTTGACGCTGCCGGTGTTATAGCAGTTCGTGACCGTGGGATCCGTGCCGCCGGTGTGCTTGCCCGCGATGCCGCCGACGCAGGTCGCGCCGGTAACGGAGCCGGTATTGTAGCAGTTCAGGATCTGCACGCTGCCGTTTTCGGTGTAGCCGACGATGCCGCCGACATAACCGCGGTTGTTGCTGCCGCCGTTGATCGCGCCGGTGTTATAGCAGCCCGTGATGGGCGCATAGCTCGCGCCGACGATGCCGCCGACCTTCGCGTCGGAATAGGCGCTGCTCAGCGTGCAGGTCACGCTGCCCTCGTTGCCGCAGTTCACGATCGCACCGCTGGCATAGACGCGCGCGGCGATGCCACCCGTCACGCCGCCATAGGAGGCCGCATTCGTCACGTTCACACGGCTGACGCAGCCCTCAATGCGGCCGTAGCTCTGGTTGGCGAAGGCGCCGATCGCGCCGTCGCCCTCGATCGTGCCGACAAGCGTGACATTCTTGATCACGCCGTCTGCCCCGAGGTAGCCGCACAGGCCCATCGCAGATTCGTAGGTATCGTCATTATCGCAGCTGTAATAGCCGCTGATCGTCTTGCCGTTGCCGTCAAAGATGCCGCTGTACTGCAAGTTGTACTTACCAAAGCCGCCCCAGCGGTTGGCCTTCGGTGCCTCTGCACTGTTGAGCACGAGGTTCACCATGATACGGGCGTTGATCGTCGTCTCACCGCCGTTGACCTTCGCGGCAAACCACGCCAGCTCCTCAGGCGTCTTGATGAGGTACCACGTCACGCCGTTTTCGGTCTTCGTCTCCGGCGCGGTATCGGAGGCCTTGCCCGTCCAGACATTGCTGCCCTCCTCGAGTCTGACCGTAACAGTCAGATCCTTGCCCGCGACCGTGAAGGAACCGGCCACATTCAGATAGCCGTCCAGCATGACGGCATAGGAATAGGTGCCGTCCGGCAGGCTGTAGACGCCGTTCACCGCCGTCTGCTCGCCGCCCTCGGCATGCGTCACGGTAATGTCCGCGCCGCTCAGCGCGCTGCCGTCGTCCGCCTTCACGGTGGCAATGCGCACACTATGGCGCGCCGCCTGCTGCAGCGTGACATGCAGGCTGTCGTTTTCGCCCGTGACCGTCAGGCTGCCCGACGCGGTCTCGTAGCCGAACAGGCTCGCCTCATAGGTGTAGCTGCCCTTCGGCAGGCGCCATGCGCCGTTCACGGCGTTCCACTGCTTGCCATCGGCATCGCGGAGAATGAGCTTTGCCTCGGCCGGGGTCAGCGTCACGCTGACGGGATAGGTGCGGACCGAGAGGGTGACCGTGATGGTGCGGCCTGCGCCGTCGATCGCAAAGCTGCCGGTCACATCGTCGCACTCATCGCGCGTGACAAGATAGGTATAGTTGCCGGAGACAAGGCGATAGGTGCCGTCCTCCTCCGGGGTCTGCTCCACGTTCTGCGCATTGTAGACATGGACGGAAGCGCCGGTCATGTTGACGGAGAACGCCACGATGAGCTTGGCATCCGCATCCTGCCAGGCAAGGACGGGATAGCCGCTGTTCTGATTCTTCGCGTCGTTCACGAATGCGCCGCCGAGCTTCAGCACGGTGTCGAACGACTTCAGCTGCTCTTCCGTGAGGGCAGTCGTGTCGCCGGAGCCGCTGCCGATGGCCTGCGTGCCCGTGAGGTAATAGCAGTTCGAAACGGAGCCGCCGTTGTAGCCGATGAGCGAGCCCGCATAATTATAATTGCCCGCTGCCGCCAGTGTGATCGCACCGGCATTGTAGCAGGACGTCACGGTCGTGTTCGAATCCGTCTGGCCGAGAATGCCGCCGACGCGGTTGCCGGTGGCGGAGCCGACGTTATAGCACTCGCTCAGCGTAGTATAGTAGGCAGTGCCAACGATACCGGCCGAGAAATTGTTCGTACCATTGCTGATCGTGCCGAAGTTCGCGCAGCGCAGGACGGTCGAGCGCGCAGCGGACTTGCCGTTCAGACGGCCGACGATACCGCCGACATTCTGGCGTGTACCGGTGACCGTGGCATAGTTCGCGCAGGCCTCGATCGTGGCGCTGTCCGCCTGACCGGCGATGCCGCCGACATAGCCGCGGCCGGAGATGCTGCCGCGGACCGTCAGGCGGCGTACGGCCGCGCCGGTATCCAGGCAGCCGAACAGGCCGGCATAATCCGTCGTCTGCGAGACGAGCAGATTATCGATCGTGTGATACGCGCCGTCAAAGCTGCCCGCGAAGCGGCGGGCATCGCTGCCGATCGGCGTGAAGGCCACATTGCCCATGTCCAGATTGGCTGCAAGTGTCACATACTTTCCGGCAAAGGCATTGCCGGAGGCGACCTGCGCGGACAGATAGGCCAGCTCCTCGCCGTTCGAGATGAGATAGGGATCGGCCTGCGTACCGGTGCCGCCCGCAAAGCCGTCTGCCACCGTTCCATCCCACTCGATGCCGGGGACCATGGTGACCTTGACCGTCGTGTCAGCCTCGCCGAGCGTGAACGTGCCGCGTGCCGTCTTATAGCCCGCAGCCTTCACCTGATAGGAATAGTCCGCCGGGAAGAGCAGGTAGGAGCCGTCCTCCTCGGCCTGCATAACCTCGTCGCCGTGCTTCACGGTAACGGCCGCCGTCATGCCCGCGGCAAGGCCCGTGATCGAGAACGCCGCCTTATGGCGTGCAAGCTCCGTCATGGTCACGGGGACCTCAACGGCCGTATCCGTCACGGTAAAGCTGCCGGTGGCCTGCGCATAGCCGAAGGCCTCGGCCGTATAGCGGTACTCGCCCGCCGGAACGCTGGCCTTGCCGTCCGTCACAGCATAGGAAGCATCCGCGCTGTCCGTCAGCGTAAAGGCCGTGCCTGCAGGCGCGCCCGTGAACGTGACGCCATAGTACGTTTTGCAGCTGAAGTCCTTCAGATAGAGCGTGTCATCGTTCTTATCGCTGCTGTAGTCCTTGGAATACCCGATGGTCACGACGTCATTCGCCGCGACCTCCATCGTGTAGGTCTGAAAGGACGTCATCGCACCGGAATACGAAGCCTTGCTGGACTGCGTCAGGTTCGTTCCGTTCTTCGTGACCGCCATGTAGTCATAGTTGGATTCGCTGGAGACCTTATAGGAGAAGCGGAACGTACCGCCGCTCCGGAAGGTCAGCTTGAGGGCGGAAGTCGTTCCCCCCATACCCTTGTTGCCGGATATCAGGCAAGTCTCGTCGTCGCTCTCCGCAAAGGGATAGGAGGCGTCGTTTTCCACGGTCGCCGGAACGTCCGCAAAAAACTCATCAAAACTTGCCGCTGCTGCGACCGGGATGCTGCACAGCACCATGCACAGCACAAGGATCGCCGCGATCATTCGTTTCATGATCCAATCTTCCTTTCTTAATACGAAAATAATAAAAACACTGCGGCAGAGGGCCTCGTTTCCCCTGCCGCAGCCGTTTTCCTGCGTCATAGCGCACCTGCGCCGCATGCTTCTGTAGGTCTTCTGACTCGTGCTCCCGGGTCTCCCCCGCAACGCGGCGCTCAGCCTTCTCAGGTCGCCCCAATGACCGGCTTTCGCCCATGGAGCTCGCGTCTTGCACATACAGCGCCGGTCGGCGTTGCAGGCTCTCACTGCATTCCCTTGTCCATCTCCGGCTGTACATATGCCCTGCCGGAGCCACAAAAGCTTTTTGTTTTTAACCTATTCAGTATAGCATATTTCCGCAGCATTGTAAAGCCGGATGAAAAACGTTCCGACCCTATAACCGCCGTTGACGGAGCGCCGAAAATACGCTATAATTTGAATTGTATATTATGATCCGCCCCCGGCGGGAAGGAGTGCAGCATTATGATCCAGTTATCTGATTTCTATGGCTACAGCATGTATACCATTTCTTCCGATACGCTTTCCGTCTCCGTGATGAGCCTCGGCGCGACCGTCACAAAGCTTGCTTATCTGGGCCGCAATGTCGTGGTCAACCTGAAGACCCCGGACGACTATCTGCAGGACACCAGCTACCTCGGCGCGATCGTCGGACGCTATGCCAACCGCATTGCGGGCGGCCGCTTCCCGCTGAACGGCAAGACGGTGCAGATCGAGCAGAACGAGGGCCGCAATCACCTGCACGGTGGCAGCGTCGGCTTCCACAAGCGCATCTGGGCCGCTGAATGCCTTGGGGAGCAGGCCGTTCGCTTCACGCTGCACACGCCGGACGGCGACGCGGGCTACCCCGGTGAACTGACGATGCACGTCACCTATCGCGTGGAGGGCAGCCGGCTGTTCCTCGATTTTGAGGGTGTCAGCACGAAGGACACCATCCTCGCGCCCACGACGCACATGTATTTCAACCTCGGCGGCACGGAGAGCATCCTCGGAACGACGCTGCAGATCAACGCCAGCCGCTGGATCCCCGTGGACGGCGAGCTCATTCCCACCGGAGAGCTGCGCCCGGCCGAGGGTCTGTTCGACTTCCGCACGCCGCACACCATTGCGCAGAACTTTGACCACGGCTTCGTGCTCGACGGGCAGGACGCCCTTGTGGCAGAGGACGGCGGCGTCCGCCTGTCGCTGCACACGGACTACCCTGCCCTGCAGCTCTACACCGGTGAATTCCTCTCGGGCAAGCTCCATCCGAATCAGGGCTTTGCCATTGAGCCGGAGGCCTGCCCCGACACGCCGAACCATCCGGAATTCGGCTCCTCCGTGCTGAAGGCCGGTGAGACGTTCCATCGCTCCATCGCCTATACCTTCGAATCCACCGCAAAATGAGCCGCGCCGATTTGCTCTACCGCGAGACGTGTGCACGCATCCTGCGCGAGGGCGTCTGGGACACCGATCAGTCCGTTCGCCCGCGCTGGGCAGACGGTTCCCCGGCCCATACGGTCAAGTGCTTCGGTGTGGTGAACCGCTATAATCTGCAGGAGGAATTCCCGCTCATGACGCTGCGCCGCACCTATTGGCGCTCATGCGTGGAGGAACTGCTGTGGATCTGGCAGAAGAAGTCGAATAATGTCCACGACCTCGGCAGCCATATCTGGGACAGCTGGGCCGATGAGAGCGGCTCCATCGGCAAGGCCTACGGCTATCAGCTCGGCATCAAATACCGCTTCCCGGAGGGAGAGTTCGATCAGGTCGACCGCGTGCTATACGACCTGAAGCACAACCCGGCCAGCCGCCGCATTCTGACAAGCCTCTACAATTTCGCCGATCTGCACGAGATGGCTCTGTATCCCTGCGCCTATTCCATGACGTTCAATGTCAGCGGCAACCGGCTCAACGCCATTCTGAATCAGCGCTCGCAGGACATGCTCACGGCAAACAACTGGAATGTCGTGCAGTATGCCGTGCTCGTGCACATGCTGGCGCAGGTCAGCGGTCTTGTCGCAGGCGAGCTCGTGCATGTGATCGCCGATTGCCATATCTACGACCGCCACATTCCGCTTGTCGAGCAGATGCTGGAGCTGGAGCCGTATCCCGCGCCGGAATTCCGGCTCGATCCCGCGGTCACGGACTTCTATGCCTTTACGCCGGACAGCGTGCAGGTGGAGAACTACCGCTATCATCCGTTTTCGGCCAGAATTCCTGTCGCCATTTAGGAGGAGCCATGGACTGCATCGTCAACGTCACGCAAAACTGGGGCATCGGGAGGGACGGCGATCTGCTTGTCTCCATTCCCACCGACCTGCGCCGCTTCCGCGCGCTCACGACCGGGAAGACCGTGATCTATGGCCGCAAGACCCTGCTCACCTTCCCCCACGCGCGCCCGCTTCCGAACCGCGAGAACTGGATTCTCTCGGCGACGCCCGGATTCTCCGTGCCGGGCGCAGCGGTGTTTCCGTCGCTTGCGGCCCTGCAGGAAGCCCTGCGTACCCGTCCGGCCGATTCGCTGTGCCTCATCGGCGGTGCGAGCGTCTACCGCGCGCTGCTGCCGTGGTGCAGCCGCGTGCTGCTCACGCAGACCTGCGCCGACCTGCCTGCCGACCGGTTTTTCCCCGATCTGGACCGGCTCCCGAACTGGCGCTGCACGGACACCGGCCCCCTGCAGGAGGACGGCGGCCATTGCTTCCGCTATCTGACCTACGAAAACGACGCTCCGCTTCCGTTATAAACCAGCTTGTCAAAAAAGTCCCTTTGGACTTTTTCGCCAAGCTGGTTTCAGAATTGCAAAATAAAATTTTGTAGCATTATTTTGCAATTCTGCCGCCGCGGCGGGTTATTGAACGTGAAAGGACACCCTGACGGTTTCCTTTCACACTTTTCTTCCCTCCGAAATTTTCAACTGGGCAAGTTTTTTGACAGCCTGCCGTTATAAACATAGAATTGCTCCCTTCTGCGCAGACTAAGCGCCGAAGGGAGTGATTTTTATGCCGATTTTACCTTTGACGGAAGAAAATTTCGAGCAGGAGGTCCTACAGGCCGAGGGGCCGGTGCTCGTGGACCTCTTTGCGGCGTGGTGCGGCCCGTGCCGTGCGCTTGCGCCGGTGCTGGAGACGCTGGCAGAGGCTCGGCCGGAGCTGCGCATCGGAAAGGTCGATGTGGACGCCCAGCCCGAGCTTGCGGCGCGGTTTGACGTGATGACCGTCCCGACGCTGCTGCTGTTCCGCTCCGGCAGGCTGCTCCGGCGCACGACCGGCGCAAAAACACCGGCAGAGCTGGAGGAATTCCTGCGGAGCGGCGAAGCATGAGATGCTATGACATGGCCGTGGTCGGGGCCGGACCGGCAGGCTGCACGGCGGCTCTCTATGCCGCCCGCGCCGGGCTGGACGTGCTCGTTCTCGAGCGGCTCGGCCCCGGCGGGCAGATGGCGCAGACGCAGCACATTGAGAATTACCCCGGCTTTCCGGAAGGCGCAGACGGAGCCGCGCTGGCGGCCGGCATGAAGGCAGGTGCGGAGCGCGCGGGAGCCATTTTTCTGCTGGCCGACGTCCGCAGCGCGCAGCTCACCGGCCGCGTAAAGGAGCTGCAGACGGACGGCGGGCCGGTCCTTGCCCGGACCGTTGTGCTCGCCACGGGAGCGGGCCCGCGGAGGCTCGGGCTGCCGCAGGAGGACGAGCTGCCCGGCGTGAGCTACTGCGCCGCCTGCGACGGGGCGTTTTTCCGTGGGAAGGACGTCGCCGTGGTCGGCGGCGGCAATTCCGCCGTCAGTGAGGCTCTGCTGCTGTCGCGGCTGTGCCGCCATGTAACGCTCGTGCACCGCCGCAGCACGTTCCGGGCATCTGCCGCAGAGCTGGCGGCGCTGGAAAAGCAGGACAATGTGACATTCTGCCGGAACAGCATCGTAACGGAGCTGCTGGGCCGTGAGCGCCTGACCGGCATCCGCCTGCAGAACGGCCGGGAGCTGGAGATCAGCGGCCTGTTTGTCTGCATCGGCCGCACGCCTGTCTCCGCCCTCGGCGGCGAGCAGCTCCGCCGGACGCCGGACGGCTATTACTGCGCGGACGAGACGACGCGGACCGGCCTGCCGGGCGTTTTTGCCGCAGGCGACGTGCGGGAAAAGCAGCTGCGCCAGATCGTTACGGCCGTCTCGGACGGCGCAGCGGCGGCGCAGCAGGCGGAGCATTATCTGGGCAAAACGTCCCGCAGGGCGGAAATATAGCGCGGATCCGTGCCGCAGCAGCCGCCGACGAGTGCAGCTCCGGCATCGATCAGCGTGCGCATATGCTGCGCGAATGCCGCCGGGCCCATGGAATAGATGGCCTCGCCCTCCGGCGAGATCTCCGGCATACCCGCATTCGGCTTGACAAGGAGCGGCACCTTTGCAGCCTGCCTCATGTTGTGCACAAGGCTCTCGAGCTGGTCCGGGCCGGTGGAGCAGTTGATGCCGACGGCGGCCGCGCCGAGCTCCTGCAGCGTCTCCACGGCCTCGACACAGGTCCCGCCGAAATAACCGCTGCCGTCGGCCTGCACCGTCATGCTGCACAGGACCGGCAGGGCGCAGACGCTCTGCGCCGCCTCGAGGGCGACGGTCATCTCGTCGATGCCGAGCATGGTCTCCACGACGAGCAGATCAGCCCCTGCCTCGGCCAATGCCGTAATTTGCTCCGTGTAAATTTCAAACAGCTCGTGATATGTCATCGTCCCGGCAGGCTCGAGCGGCACGCCGGTCGTTGTGAGGTCGCCCGCCACAAGCGCGCGGCCGCCTGCCGCCTCGCGCGACAGCGCAACGAGCTGCCGGTTCAGAAGCGCAACATCGTTCTCTCGGCCGCAGCGTGCAAGCCCGCGCCGGTTGGCGCAGAACGTCGGCGCATAGATGATCTGTGACCCGGCCGCGATATAGTCCCGCTGCAGAGCCAGCAGAGGCTCCGGATGCTCTGTGACCCAGACCTCCGTGCAGATGCCGCGCGGCATGCCCGCGCGCATCAGGTTCGAGCCGGTCGCGCCGTCGAGCAGTACGGGGCCGCGCGCAAGCAGCGCCTGAAAAGCTTCGTTTGTCATAGGTTCCTCCGTGGTATGGATTTCTTTCTCTATTCTACCCGTTTCGGCGGGAATTTGCAACGAGAAACTTCCGCATGCATTTTCGGTTGCATTCCGGTGGGGTTTCTGCTAGAATAGCGATAGATTCCATTCATTATTACAAGGAGGACAATATGAAAAAGTCCGTACTGCGCAAATATGCCACGCTGATCGCCACGGTCGGCGTCAATGTCCAGAAGGGTCAGGAGGTCTTCATCGCCGCCGAGCTCGATCAGCCCGAATTCGTAAAAATGGTCGTTGAGGAATGCTACCGCGCCGGTGCAAAGCGCGTTGTGGTGGACTGGGACTATCAGCCGCTGACGAAGCTCCATGTCCGCTGGCGCAGCCAGAAGAACCTCTCCACGCTGGAAAACTGGGAGGAGGCCCGCTGGCAGCACTATGTTGACGAGATCCCCTGCCGCATCTACCTGATCTCCGAGGACCCGGACGGCCTGCGCGGCGTCAATCAGGAAAAGATGGCCAAGGCCGGTCAGGCCAAGTACAAGGTCATCCGCCCGTACCGCGACCAGATCGAGAACAAGTATCAGTGGTGCATCGCAGCCGTCCCCGGTGTTGCGTGGGCCAAGAAGCTCTTCCCGAACCTGTCGAAGGCGCAGGCCGTCGAGAAGCTGTGGGAAGCCATTCTGGCCGCCTCCCGCGTAGATGACGACCCCGTCGCCGCATGGAAGGCCCATAACGAGGACCTTGCCCGCCGCTGTGACTATCTGAATGACCTCGGCATCACGGAGCTGGAGTATCACAGCTCGAACGGCACGAATTTCAAGGTCGGCATGATCGAAGACGCCGAATTCAAGGGCGGCGGCGAGAACTCTCTGCTCGGCCACTTCTTCAACCCGAACATCCCGACGGAGGAGGTCTTCATCTCCCCGAAGCGCGGCGTGGCAGAGGGCATCGTCTATTCCACGAAGCCGCTGTCCTATCAGGGCCAGCTTATCGAGAACTTCTCCATCCGCTTTGAGGGCGGCAAGGCCGTCGAGGTCCACGCCGAAAAGAACGAGGCCCTTCTGCAGAAGCTCATCTCCATGGATGAGGGCGCTTCCTACCTCGGCGAGTGCGCGCTCGTTCCCTATAACTCCCCGATCCAGAATTCCGGCCTGCTGTTCTACAACACGCTGTTCGACGAGAACGCCGCCTGCCATCTGGCGCTCGGCATGGGCTTTGCCGACACGATCAAGAATTTTGAGAACTACACGCTCGACGAGTGCCGTGCCAAGGGCATCAACGATTCCATGGTGCATGAGGACTTCATGATCGGCTCCGCCGGCCTGTCCATCGACGCGCACACGCGCGACGGCCGCACCGTGCCGATCTTCCGCGACGGCAACTGGGCATTTTAATGGGGATCTCTGAATATATCAGAGCTTTTCTGAGTCCCGGACATAAAAGCTGCTGCAGCGATTGTGCTGCAGCAGCTTTTTATTCCGTTAGCAGGGTGAGCTTCCCGGTTCTGCGGGTCGCGTTCAGGTCGATGAGGCGCTGGTTCCGGCTGCCGCGCCAGCGGAGCTCCAGAGAGCGCTCCGCCTCGACATACGGTCCGTCCACGAGCACATCGGCAGCCGCCAGCAGCCGCAGGCGCGCCGGGTCTGACTCCTGCACGAGCGCCTCATAGCGCCAGCCCGTGTAGACCCAGACATTGCCGCCCAGCGCGTGTACGGCCTCTGCCAGCGCAGCGCACTCCGCTGCCTGCTCCATCGGCTCCCCGCCGGAGAGCGTCAGGCCGTCGAGCAGCGGGTCTGCAGTATAGCGAGCCAGCAGCGCCGTTGTTGTTTCCTCGCGGCCGCCTGCCGGGTCGTGCGTCTGCGGATTGTGGCAGCCGGGGCATCGGTGCGGGCAGCCCTGCGTGAACACGGTCAGCCGCAGGCCCGGTCCGTCCACGATAGACTCGGAGACCGTTCCGGCAATGCGCATCAGTCCGTCACCCCGTGCTTGACACGGTCGCGCTCCTCGGCGCGCTTGCCGTTGTTGAAGCGGTCGAGCGTGCCCACAAGATAGCCCGTGATGCGGCGGATACGCTCAAAGGGCTGGTCCGGCGTCTCGCGGCGGCCGCAGCGCGGGCAGGTATCGCCGATGATGCCGTTAAAGCCGCAGACCGGGTCGCGGTCGACCGGGTGGTTGATGGAGCCGTAGCCGATGCCGCACTGGCCCATAAAGCGCACGACCTTCTCGAATGCGGGCAGATTCTGCAGCGGATCGCCGTCCATTTCAATGTAGGAGATATGGCCGCCGTTCGTCAGCGCATGATAGGGTGCCTCGATGCGGAGCTTGTTAAAGGCCGAGATCGGATAATACACCGGCACATGGAAGCTGTTCGTGTAATACTCACGGTCCGTTACGCCGGGGATCACGCCGAAGCGCTTGGCATCCATCCGGACGAAGCGGCCGGAGAGGCCCTCCGCCGGGGTGGCAAGGCAGGAGAAGTTCAGGCCGCGGGCCGCCGACTCTCGGTCGGCACGGTCGCGGATGCGGCCGATGATCTCAAGCCCGAGCGCCTGCGCCTCGGTGCTTTCGCCGTGGTGCGCGCCGGTCAGCGCCTTCAGGCACTCGGCAAGGCCGATGAAGCCGATGGAGAGCGTGCCGTGCTTGAGCACCTCGCGCACCTCGTCGTCCGGGCCGAGCTTTTCGGAGTCCAGCCAGACGCCCTGCCCCATCAGGAAGGGGAAATTGCGCACGCGGCGGCGGCTCTGGATCTCGAGCCGCTCGAGCAGCTGGCCGACGACAAGGTCGAGCATCTCATCAAGGCTGCGGAAAAAGGCCTCGCGGTCGCCGCGTGCCAGAATAGCGAGCCGCGGCAGATTGATGGACGTGAAGGAAAGGTTGCCGCGCCGCGCCGTGACCTCGCGGGAGGGATCGTAGGCGTTCGCCACCACACGCGTGCGGCAGCCCATATAGGCGATCTCCGTTTCGGGATGGCCCTCCTTGTAATATTGCAGGTTGAACGGGGCATCCTGGAACGAGAAATTCGGGAACAGGCGCTTGGCGCTGCAGCGGCAGGCCAGCCGGAACAGGTCGTAGTTTGGCTCACCCTCGTTGAGGTTCACGCCGCTCTTCACACGGAAGATCTGAATGGGGAAGATCGGCGTCTCGCCGCTGCCAAGCCCGGCCTCCGTGGCGAGCAGCAGGTTTTTCATCACAAGACGGCCCTCCGGCGAGGTATCCATGCCGTAGTTAATGGAGGAAAACGGCGTCTGCGAGCCGGAGCGGGACTCCATGGTGTTCAGATTGTGGATAAGCGATTCCATGGCCTGATACGTCGCGCGGTCCGTCTCCTCCGCAGCGCGGCGGGCGGCAAATTCCTGCGCGCGGCGGACATCGCCCTCCACGCAGCCGAAGGCAGCCTTGAGCTGCGCCGCCTCGGCATCGTCATAGGCCTTCTGCCCGGCAAGCGCCGGAACCAGCCCCCTTTCGGCCAGTGAAGCCGCAAAGCCCCGGAGCTGGGCATCCGTCGGCGTCACGCCGCACAGCAGCTCCAGCGCACGGCTGAGGTTCTGGCGGTAGCAGGCGCGGTACGTCTTGGCGACGCCCTCGGCCATGGCATAATCAAAGTTCACGATGCTCTGGCCGCCGTGCTGGTCATTCTGGTTCGACTGGATGGCGATGCAGGCCAGCGACGCATACGACGCGATGCTCTGCGGCTCGCGGATATGGCCGAGGCCGGTGGAAAAGCCGCCGTGGAACAGCGAGAGCAGGTCGATCTGGCAGCACGTTGTCGTCAGCGCGTAAAAATCAAGATCGTGGATGTGGATATCGCCGCGCTCATGCGCCGTGGCATACTCCGGCTTCATCAGGAAGGACTCGGAGAACTGCTTGGCGGCCTCGGAGCCGTAGCGCAGCATGGTACCCATGGCGGTGTCGCCGTCGATGTTGGCGTTTTCGCGCTTGATGTCCGAATCGGCGGCATCCTTGAACGTGATCTCCTCAAACTTGCGCATCAGGCTGGAATTCACCTGCCGCGCGCGGCTGCGCTCCTCGCGGTAAAGAATATAGGCCTTGGCCGTGCGGCCGTAGCCCTCCTGCATCAGCACCTGCTCCACAAGGTCCTGCACATGCTCGACCTCCGGCTCGCAGCCCTCGAGCTCGAGCATGGTCTCCACCTTGCGGGCAAGCGCGTCGGAGACGTCCTCCATGCCGGTCTGCCCGACGCCGAGGAATGAACGCCAGATCGCGTTCCGGATCTTTTCTGTATGAAATTCTACGAGACGCCCGTCCCGCTTGCGGATCATTTTCTGCGTCATGACTGTCTCCTCTCGCACACAAGATATGGTAGTACCGCGCAGGCACAAAACGCATATATCGTACTGCAAGTTCCGGTGTCTGTCAAGCACGGCCCGGCTGAAATAGTGCACAAAAAAATCGGGGCCGTTTTCGGCAGACCCGCGATTTTCCGTATAATCTGCGCACCGGGTGTGCATACTATCCACAGCATATGACAACAGGAGGGAAATCAAGATGGACATGCTTGCGCTGATTCTGAGCATCATCGGCTCGATCAACTGGGGGCTGGTCGGCATTTTCAAATTCGATCTGGTCGCCTGGATCTTCGGCGGCCAGACGGCCGTCGTCAGCCGCATCATCTACACGATCGTCGGCCTCGCGGGACTGTGGTGCATCTCGCTGCTGTTCCGCCGCCGCCCGCTGCGCGCCGCAGAGGACGATGCATAACCACCAGAAAAACTGCACAAAGGCAGACTGCCGGACCGAGCCGCAATGGCCCGCCGGCAGTCTGTTTTTTTCGTTCTACCAGAGTAGTGCGGCCGCGACCGTCGGGACTACGAGAATGCCCGCCGCGATGAGCATCGTCTGGATGGTGCTGCGTGTTTTGCGCGACAGCAGCAGGATGACCGCCGCGCCGCCTGCGCCGAGCAGCACATGTACGAGCGCGCGCAGCCCCAGAACGGTCCGGATGCGCCAGCCCGCTGGCACGCCGCTCAGCATGGGCAGGCTGTTTGCCTGTGCGCCCCACTCCGGCAGTCCGTAGGCCCCGCGGACGGCAAGCAGGCGCGGCAGGAAGGCCGCCGTCACCATCAGGAGCACCAGCACCGCCGTGAGCAGCAGCTTGCGCCGCAGCACGCGCCCGTTCGCCCCGGCCGCCGTCTGCAGAACGGCAACGCCCGTCTCCTGCTCCATGGCAAACACGGCGGACAGCGCGACCGTCAGGAAGAAGAACAGCTTCGCAAGGTCCAGCAGGTCCTTCTGCACACCAAAGTAGCCTAGCAGGACGTTATAGCCCGTCTCATAGACATAGGACTGCCCCGGCTGCAGCTGCTCATACTGCTGCTTTGCCTTCTCAAAGCCGTCCTGCGCCCGCAGGGCCGAGAGAACGTCGCGCGCCATGAACTGCAGCGCGTCCTCGTTGCCCTCCGTGATGCGGGCATAGTCCGCAAGCTCGTTCTGCAGCTCCGCAAAGCGGGCCGTCTCCGAGGCAAGATAAGCGTTCTTTTCCGGCGTCGGCTCGCCTGCCAGCTTTTCGGAATACGCGCGGTAGAACCATTCGTCCGCATTGAAATAGGCCCGAAAATCGCGATAAGATCCGATCTGCACCAGCACGAACACCGCAAGCACCAGCAGCGCCCCGCCCGTGAGCAGAAGCTTCCGCGCCTCATAGGCCAGCAGCACCGTGTGCCGCAGGCGCGGCAGCGGCAGGCCCCGGCGCTGGCGCACCGGCTGGACCGCCTGCGTGCGGCAGAACACCACCGCGCCGCCGAGGCAGCCACCCACCGTCAGCAGCAGGAGCATGGCGGGAAGCAGCGCCGTCTGCCGGAGCGGAAGGCCAAAGAAATTCAGATAAATGCACCCACGCCAGCTCTCCTCAACCTCGGCCGCACGACTGAGGCTGAGCAGCCGGGGCCAAAGTGAGCCGCGGCTGCCGAGCAGCAGGGCAAGCCCCGCGCCGCCGCCCGCAAGCAGGAACGCGGCCCACGCACGGCCCGTCGTGGTGCACAGCAGGAAGAACAGCGCCCCCACGGCCCAGCCCCACAGGAGCTTTTCGCCCAAAAAGCACAAAAGCCAGCCAAACACCGTCAGCGGGATCGGGCAGCTCTGCATGCTGGGGATCGTCTGGATGGGGCGCGCCGGGTCGCCCAGCCCGAGGACGGCGGACGAAACGGCCAGATTCGCGCCATAGAGCAGCACGACGCCCGCAAGCACCGTTGCCAGCATGGCGGCAGCCTTGCGCCAGTAGAGCGCGCCGTGGCCGCGCCGCGTCGGGCGCAGCAGCACCATCAGGCCCGCGCTGCGCTCTCCCGTCAGCAGGACCAGCCCCGAGACCGCCGCAAACAGCAGAAGCAGCAGGTCCGTCAGCCGCCAGTCCAGCAGCACCTCCACGCCGTCCGGGAAGGACGGCTCCAGCCGCACGCCGAGCAGGGCGCTGTAGGCCGCAAGGCCCTTTTCCAGCGTGCGCTCGGCAAAGGGATCGGCAGAGAACAGGCCAAGGCGCAGCTTGGCCTCGGTCTCGGCGCAGAGGCCGCGGAGGTATTCGGGGTAATTATTCGTCGTCTCGACCTCGTCGCGAACCGTGCTCAGCAGGGCGTAGCGCCGGAGGTCCTCGTCCGGCACCTGCATGATATCGACGTTATCGCCGTAGATTCCGTTGAGCAGGGCGTCATACTCCTGCTCCAGCGTGTCCAGATGGGCATACTCCGCCCGGACGTCCGCGCGGGTGAAGCCGCCGAGGTCCTTGGTGCAGCGGCGGTAGAACAGCGCCGCATTCACCGCGACCGCCAGCGCGAGCAGGAGCATCACATAGCGGTTGCCCAGAATTTTCCGCAGCTCATAGCTCATAGCCCGTCCTCCGCGCCGAAGTAGTGCAGATACACATCCTCCAGCTCCGGCGCAAGCGGCCTGCAGGCAAAGGGCGGCTGCTTTTCCGCCAGCAGGCGCACGCGGATATGCCCCGCGTCGACGCGGGCGATGCCGCAGACCGTCCCGGCGGCCTGCGCGGCGGGCAGCTCGGACTCGGCAAGCTCCGCCTCCCAGACCTGCCCGGCCAGCTCGTGCGTCAGCTCGGCTGGAGAGGCCTTGCGCAGCAGCCGCCCCTCGGACAGAAGCAGCAGCTCGCTTGCCACATACTCCACGTCCGGCACAACGTGCGTCGAAACGATCACGATCTTCTGCAGGGCGATCTCCGCGATGAGATTGCGCACCGCGATGCGCTGCCGCGGGTCCAGCCCGGCCGTCGGCTCATCGAGGATGAGAATGTCCGGCTCGTCCAGAATGGCCTGCGCCAGCAGCAGGCGCTGCTTCATGCCGCCGGAGAGGCTTCGGATCGTCTTGCCGCGCACGTCGGACAGGCCGACCGCGCCGAGCGCCCAGTCGATGCGCTCCAGCGCCCGCGCGCGCGGCATGCGGCGCAGCGAGGCCATGTACAGCAGGAAGCGCTCCGCCGTAAAGCCCGGATAGAGCGTCTGCTGCTGGGGCATGTAGCCCACACGGCCGCGGAAGGCCGCGCCGAGCGAGCGGATCTCCGCGCCGTTGAAGCGGATCTCTCCCGCCGTCTGGCGCAGGTTCCCGGTCAGGATATTCATGAGCGTACTCTTGCCCGCGCCGTTCGGCCCGAGCAGGCCATAGATGCCGCCCGTTAGCTCGGCCGAAAAGCCGATCAGCGCCTGTTTTTTTCCGTAATTCTTGCTCAGGGCATCAAATGTCAGTTCCATCGTCCATCTCCCCCGCCGTCTCAGCGGAACGCCGCGTCATAATTGCTTCGGTAAAAGTCCTCTTTGCTGCGGAGGCAGTCATGTTTCCTAACACTCGAATGTTCATTTCCGGAACTGGATAAGTCGTAACAGGAATCTCCGAGTCTGTAACGCTCGCACCCTAGGTCTCGCCTTTCAGCTCCTTAGCCTCGCTCACGGGAGCAGCATGGCGGCCGCACAGATTCGCTATCGCAGCAGGCTCAGCATTCCTCGACTGGTCAACATGGCCACCTCCTCAGTTACCTGTTTCTATCAGCTTGCCGAACGGGAGCCTAGCGTTGCCTGCAGCGTTGTACTACCATTAACTGACGCACTACCGCCAACATAATTTATGCCAGTAGCATAGTCACCAGCTGTCCTATACGTTACATCGTAAGAGTATGTGGTCGTGCCAGCCTGAATCTTCTGTGCCAGAGTGTATGCTCTCGCACCGCTCTTCACAATTTGATAGCCGTTGTAATGTGTTTCAAACTGTACCGTCAATGCATTATGGACGACAGTTGTCTCCGCAATCGTCTCGCATTTGCTCCTAGCCACATTCGAGCTATTGAACTGCAGATAGAACTTTGCGGAGTACTGTACACCATTTGCGGTGAACGTCTTTTGATCGTACCCCGAACCAGGTGTTCCATACGGCTCAACGTCAGCATCGGCTGCGAACGCCGGGATAGAAAGCGCGATCAGCAGGCAGAGAAACGTCAGAATGAGTGCAAATAATTTTTTCATCCTATATGCCTCCTAAGAAACAGAGTAGATGTGGTTATCATATTACGGGCATCGTCTGAACATGGGAGTTAACAGTGAACAATTTCTTCTCTGTACCTCCCGTCTCTATTCAACTATTGGAATCACCGTATTGTCTTAATCCTTGTATAATTTAGCGAATATTCATCGCAGTCTGTCAGTGGAATGCTCCATCATAGTTACTCCGATAAAAGTCTTCTTTGCTAATGTAACAGACTTCAACATTGCCGGATGGCTCTGTCAGCAGGCCCTTAAAATAACCATCGCACTCATAATCCGTGGAAAATATCATTACATTTCCGCTGCGGGTGTCCAGTTCGGTCACGACCTCATCTGCAATATCGATTGCCCAAACCCGGCAGACATTCTCCGTTCCGCAGATGGCGATCACATGCCCGTCCAGAATCATATAATTGTAGAAATCCCAGTTCTGCTCATAGGTAAAGAGTTTTTTCGCCGCCTGCTTCTCCAGATCATAGACATACAGACTGCGGTCGACCTGATACACAGCGTACTGGCCCCAGCTTCTGTGCGGGTCGACTGTCATGACAAAGTTCTCCGATGTATCCACGAGCACGCTTTCCTCACCGGTCTGGAGATTTCTGGTAAGAAAGCGATACCGGACAAACTGCCGGTCATACTCATCCCATGCTGTTCCCTCCGGCTGCTGCGCAAGCCAGTCTTCAAATTCCGGCGCATCTTCTGCCATTTCCAGCACGCGGAGGACTGCGATGTCCTCCCAGACGCCGTATAGATCATAGTTATCACAATTTTCGAGGATCGTCGATATCGCCCCCGTCTGCAGGTCGACGGAGACGAGGCTGCTCTCCTGCGCGACAGCTGTCAGCTGTACGCCCTCCGTCAGTTCATAGGTCTCTCTGTTCGAAATAACATATGCTTTTCCAAAGGATACGCAGCGCAGCACACACCGGCATGCCTCATCCTCGTTTTCCGGCTCCCAGCTTGCGAGGGTCTGCAGCGGGCCGCCGGACAGCGGACGCGTGACGAGCGCCGAGGCTGTCCCGTTGTCTGTGAAAACCAAAGCATAGTAGTTTCCCCGGTATTCCACCAGAGACTGCAGGTCGCCGAAGCAGGCATTACAGGTGGGATCATTATGCCGGCAGCCGTTCTGGTAGCACGGGACATAGGTCGTTCTGGTCACGGGGTCATAGGCCTGAATATAGGGCCGGAAAAACGTATCCCACTGCCAGAACCCGCCGGTCGAAGCGGAGGCGGCCATGTTGCCAAATACTCGAATGTTCTCCTCCGAAACCGGATAAGTCGTAACAGGAATCTCCGAGTCTGTAACGATCGCACCCGAGGTCTCGCCTCCCTGCTCCGTAGTCTCGCTCACAGGAGCGGCATAGCAGCCGCTCAGGATCGCTATCACGGCAGCTGCTGCAAGCAGCAGGCTCAGCATTCTTCGACTGGTCAACATGGCCACCTCCTCAGTTACCTGTTTCTATCAGCTTGCCGAATGAAAACCCAAAGTCGAAGTCAAAAGTGTAGTACCATTGACATATACACTTCCACCAATATAATTTACGCCAGTAGCGTGATCCGTCGATGTGCTATATATCACACCACCAGAATATGTATTGGTTCCAGCCTGAATTTTCTGAGCAATCGTGTACGATCTCGCACCACCCACTATGGTCTGATATCCGTTACGGTATGTTTTGAACTCCACAGTCAATGTTCTATGGTCAATTTGTGTCTCTGCGAGCGTCTCGCATTTGCTCTGAGCCACATACGAGCTATTAAATTGTAAATACATTGTTGCTGTGTATTGCCGACCATTGAATGTAAAGGTCTTCTGGTCATACCCCGAACCGGGAGTACCATACGGCTCAATGCCTGCATCGGCTGCGAGTGCCGGGATAGAAAGCATGGTCAGCAGGCAGAGAAGCGCCAGAATAAGTGCAAATAATTTTTTCATGCTATATGCCTCCTTAATATATAGAGTGGATGTGGTTATCAAATTACAAACATCGTCTGAACATGGGAGTCAACAGCGAACGGTTTCTTCTCTGCCTCTCCCGCCTCTATTTGACCATTGGAATCACCTTTGCCTTTCGCACAAAAACTCCACTGCAGAGGGTTCCGCAGAATTATCAGTTCTTGATACATTTTGTAACTTGAGTATATCACTTCTGAATTTCCAACGCAAGAGGTTTTGGCGAAATTTTTCATAAATTTTTGTAGATTTTGTTGGAAACATTTACGTTATTGTCTTAAATTTTGTATATTTTAACGAATATTCATTGCGGCCTGTCAGCGGAACGCTCCGTCATAATTGCTTCGGTAAAAGTCTTCTTTGCTGATATGACACAGCTCGTAATTTCCGGGCGAATTGCTCAGCAAACCGGCGAAATACCCGTCGCACTCATAATGCGCAGAGAACGGCATCACGTTCCCGCCGCGGGTATCCAGCTCGATCACGGAGCCGTCCGCAAGGTCGACCGCCCAGGCATTACAGGCGTTCTCCGTTCCGCACAGGACGATCGCATGGCCGTCCAGAAGCAGATAGTTGTAGAATTTCCGTTCCTGCTCGTGGGTGAAGAGCTTTTTGGTCTCCTGCGTCTCCATGTCGTAGACATAAACGCTGCGACCGACCTGATACACGGCATATTTTCCCCAGCTCCTATGCGGGTCCGCCGACCAGACAAAAGGCTCCGACCCGTCCACGATCGTCGTTTCCACCCCGGTTCTCAGGTCCCGCGAAAGGATGCGATAGCGGATATAGAGCCGCTCGTACTCGTCCCACGAGGCCTCCTCCGGCTGCTGCGCGGCCCAGTCCGCAAAGTCCGGCGCACCCTCCGCCGTTTCCTGCACCTGAAAAACGGCGCAGTCGCCCCAGACGCCGTACAGGTCATAATTTTCGGCATGTTCGAGGATCGTCGCCTCCTCTCCCGTCTGCAGATCAACGGAGACAAGGCGGTTTTCCTGCTCGTCCCGCGTCAGCTGGCCGTCTTCCGGCAGATAGGCAGCTCTGATCACGGTGAGATAGGCCTTCCCGAAGGAAATACAGCGCAGCGCGCAGCGGTATTCCTCGCCCTCGTTCTCCGGCTCCCAGCTTGCAAGGACCCGGAGCGCCCCGCCGGAGAGCGGCCGCGAGACGAGCGACGCTGCGGACTCGCCGTCCTGCTGGACGAGCGCATAGAGGCTGTCCCGATATTCCGCCAGCGCGCTCAGGTTGCCAAAGCAGGCGCTGCAGGTGCTGTCATTGTGCCGGCAGCCGCTTTGATAACACGGAACATAGGCTGTGCGGGTCACAGGATCGTAGGCTTCAATATAGGGATGGAGCATCATATCCCACTGCCAGAACCCGCCGGTCGACGGCGAATCGGCCATGTTGATGGAGACCAGAAGATTTTCCTCCGGGACCGGGTAAGTCGTGATGGCGGTCTCCGCCGCGGGCGGCTGAGTTGGCTGCGCGCTCTCCGGCGGCGTGCTCCCCTGCCGGACGCTTTCAGCCGCAGGCGCGGCATAGCAGCCGGTCAGAAGCAGAACGCCAGACAGGAGCAGAGCCAGCCGTTTTCCGATCGATGTGTTCATCTGTTTTCCCTCCCTTTTTTGCAGCCTGAGTATACCATTTCCGCCCCGGCAGAACAAGGGAGATACCCGTAAGGATTTCTTAAGATTTGTTTAATTTGAATAAAAATATACAGAATTATTTTTCACATTTATTCACTATTCTCTGCCGAGGGGTACAAAAAAGCGGAAGCCGGGCGGCTTCCGCTTTGGGGGATCATATGGTTCAGTCAACGAGGCGCTCGAGCCAGGTGATGTAGGAATCGGAATTCAGCATGATGGGATAGTCCAGCACGATGCAGTCGTTCACGCCCTGTTCCTTCGCAAAGGCGGCCAGATCGAGGCTCGGCTTGCCGTCGCGGTTGAATTCGCGCGGATCGATGGCGATGATCTTGCTGTAGTGGCTCGTGAGCCACGGCGTGAAGGCGTTGCCGTAGGACTCCTTGAGGATCATGCACACCGGGCCGTCGACATTTGTCTTGATGACGGTGATGGGATGGTCGCCGCCGAGGAATGTCAGGTATTTGTTCGACGTGTCGTCCACCTTGCAAAGCGTGCCGCCGAAATATTCCATAGAGAACTCCGCATCCGGGTACCACTTCGTGTCCAAGTCGACGAACGGGCGCCAGAACTGCACGGTGTCCGGGTTGTCCGCAAGGGCCTGACTCTGGGGATAGGCCTTAATGGCGCTGTAGAGCGAGCCGAGGAAGCCGGTGTATTCGCCGCTTTCAAACTTGCTCAGCGGCTCGGCCTTGAGGCCCGCGCTCTCGCAGAAGGCTGTGTAGGCATAATAGGCGCCGAGGGCCGTCCAGTGGTGGTCCGAACGGAAGTAGAGATATTCGTCCTTGTGTGCCTCAAGCTTGCTGTAGGCATCGACCGCGATCGCCGTGCTCTTGAGCTCCTTCAGGCGGTCATAGCACGCCGCGATCATGTCCGTCTGCAGCATGTGCTGGTTCTCCGCCGGGGCGTAGAACGCGGCCGCATTCGGCACGGCGATGGAGAACGTGCGCACGCCGCTGCCGAGCTTCGCTGCAATGTCGTTCACCGCGTCGGCATAGGAGCGGATGGTGTCCTTGTCTCCATAGGGAACCTCCATGGCGCGGTCGCCCACGACGAGCACGGAGCCGAGCTCCTCTGCAGCAGCGTCGGGATCCTGCGTCTGGGTGGGCTGAGTCGGCTCCGTCGGCTCGGTGGAGTCGGTGGCCGTCCCGCTCGTCCCGCTGGGCTGGGTTGAGGCCGAGGGCGTCGTATCGTCCGTCGTCGGCAGGGCTTCGCCGTGGTTGGCCGCGCCGCCGTTCATATTGATGACGAGCTGCGCGCCGTCCTTCGAGCCGCCGCTGAAGTAATAGAAGCCGTTGAGCGAGCGGTTCGCATTCATCAGCTTTTCGCGGTTCGGGAACGTATCGGCAAAATAGTCGCGGTAATCCGAGGCGTAGCTGCCGTCGAGCATGGCGGAGAACGTCAGCTTCGGGCGGGTCTTCAGCTTGCGCCGCTCGGATTCGGAATAGGTCGCATCCTTGTCCAGCAGGGCATACAGGCCGATGCAGAGCATGCCGACCAGCAGCAGACAGGACAGGATGGTGTAGATTCGTTTCATGCAGAGCACCTCCGGGGGTCAGAATTGCGCATACATGGACGGCGAACTCGTCGAACCGACAAGGGACACCGTGCACAGCCACAGCAGCAGGATGAGGAACAGGAAGACGCTGGCAAGGTAAATGCCCTTTTTCACCGTCACGGCGCCGCGGCGGTCGGAACGCCCCATGCCGAACAGGCCGCTCCAGATAAAGCCGAACCAGCGCGGAAGCACGGACGAACCGATGAGGCAGGTCAGGAGCAGCGGCAGCGAGTTTTTGAGCTGCAGCGAAACACCTGAGCCAGCAAAGCTCGTTCCGCCGCCGAACATGGCGGCAAATGCCGAGCCGATGCCGGAGAGCGACGTATTCATGAACAGCACCCAGCCGATGAGCACAAAGAACATCGTCACGAGGTTGCGCACGATAAACGGGAGCGTTTCCAGCTTCGGGGCGATCTGCTTTTCGATGGACAGCAGCACGAAGAAATACAGGCCCCACAGCACAAAGTTCCAGCTTGCGCCGTGCCACAGGCCCGTCAGTGCCCACACAGCCAGCAGATTGAGGATCTGACGAGCCTTGCCGCGGCGGTTGCCGCCGAGCGGGATGTAGACATAATCGCGGAAGAAGCTGCCGAGCGACATATGCCAGCGGCGCCAGAACTCCGTGATGGACGTGGAGATGTACGGCAAGTCAAAGTTCTCGCAGTAGCGGAAGCCGAAGATGCGGCCAAGGCCAATGGCCATATCGGAATAGCCGGAGAAATCGAAATAGATCTGGAACATGAACATCAGCGCAGCAAGCCATGCGCCGACGAACGTGCCGTTTCCGCCGCCGGTGCTCAGCGACGCAACGACCTTGCCCGCATAATCGGCAAGCAGGACCTTCTTGGCAAGGCCAATGATAAAGCGCTGCGCGCCCTCGAAGGCCGCGCGCGGCGTGGTGCGGCGGTCCATGAGCTGCCGGGCAACCTGCTCATAGCGCACAATGGGGCCCTGCATCATCTTCGGGAACATAGAGAGGTAGAGCAGCAGATTGAAGAACGAACGCTCCGCCTTGACCTTACCGCGATAGACATCCGCCACATAGGAGATAACCTGGAAGGCATAGAACGACAGGCCGAGGGGCAGTGCGCTCGTCGGCGACCGGAAGGCAAAGCCAATGGAATTCAGGCCGTTCGTAATGCCGCGCAGCGCGGCAAGCATCACGCCGCCGTCCGCGACGGTGATGCCGAAGATGCCGAGGAAGAAGTCCAGATATTTGAACAGGCCCAGCACCGCCAGATTGACGACGACCGGCAGGAGGAGCGTATTGCGCTTCCCCGGACGGATCCGCCGGGCCATGGCGAAGTTCGCATAGGAAAGGCCGACGAGCAGCAGCACATAGACCGGCTGCCCCATGGCATAGAACAGCAGGCTGGCCGCCAGCAGGACGATATTCTTCAGCCGCAGGCCGGGCACCAGAAAATAAACCAGCAGCGTCAGCGGCAGGAACAGATAGAGAAAATACAGGCTTGAAAATTCCATAGGCAGTCCACCTCTTTCGACAGTTTTTTCTCTCTCATTCTATCAGAATTCCGGCGGATTGCAAGCACTAATTTACATAATTACGTTTTTCCCGCAGGACGCCTGCTCCCTTCGACGACCTGTCTCCAGAGCAGCAGCAGGGCCGTGAGATTCGGCAGGGCCATGCACGCATTGAGGATATCTGCCAGTTCCCACGCCGCCTTCACGGACAAAAGCGGCGCGGCGCACAGCGCGGCAAGATAGCACCATCGGTACAGGCGCTGCGCCCGCTGCGAGCCGCCCGTCAGATAGCGCAGGCACTGCTCGCCATAAAAATTCCAACCGATGATCGTGGAGAATGCAAAGAAGACCAGGCAGGCCAGCAGCAGGAACGACGACAGCCCCGCAGGCCATGGCAGCGCCGCGCGCCACGCCTGCTCCGTGATGCGGAAGCCTGCAAGCCCCGGCACACACCACGCACCTGTCACAACCAAGCACAGGCCGGTCAAGGAGCAGATGACGATGGTGTCGAGGAACGTCCCCGTCATGGTCACAAGCCCCTGCCGGACCGGATCCTCGTTGCTGGAGCAGGCCGCCGCGATCGGCGTGGAGCCGAGGCCAGCCTCATTCGTAAAGACGCCGCGGCCGATCCCCATGCGCAGGATGCGCCGCATTGTCAGCCCGCCCGCTGCGCCGGCGGCAGCGCGCGGAGAAAATGCTGAGACCGCGATCAGACGCAGCGCCGCCGGGATCTGCGCCCGGCAGCGCACAAGGATGAGCACGGAGCAGAGGACATACACGGCGGACATCAGCGGAACGACGAGCGAGCACACACGCGAAATGCGGTCCGCTCCGCCGAGCAGCACCATGGCGGAGAACAGGACCGTCAGACCGCCCGCGATGACAGCCGCCCAGGTCACGGCGTTCCCGCCGGCCGTCATGGCGACGCTGCGCTTCAGCGGGTCGAAAAAGCCCTCGACCGCCGTCGTGATGCTGTTGACCTGTGCCACCGTGCCCACGCCGAGCAGGCCGACCGCCGCTCCGACAGCTGCGAACGTCACGGCGAGCCAGCGCCAGCCCAGCCCCTGCTCGATGTAGCAGAATGGCCCCCCGAGCCACTTCCCGCCCTGCCGCCTGCGGTAGCGCACCGCAAGATAGCCCTCGGCATACTGCGTCGCCATGCCGAACAGCGCCGCGGCCATCATCCACAGCAGAGCGCCCGGCCCGCCCGCGGCCAGTGCCGTGGCCACGCCGACGATATTGCCCGTGCCGATCGTAGCGGCAAGGGCCGTGCACAGCGCGGCATAGGGCGAGATGCCGTCCGCGCTCTCCCCGCCGCGGAAGATCGCGCGCAGTGCCTGCCCGAGCCGCCGCAGCGGCAGGCCGCGCAGGCGGAGCATGTACCAGATGCCCGTCCCCAGAAACAGTGCCATCATCGGCCAGCCCCACACGGCCTCGCCCACGCGCGCCAGAAGCGAATCCTGCATAATTTCTCCCCCGATTCTGAACAATCCGTGAATTTTGGCCGCGCGGTTTGCCTTTTCCCCGGGCGGCCGGTATAATAATATGATGTATTCTATGGGAAGGGTATCATAATTTATGCTGGAACTCCAAGCGATCACAAAGGATTACCGCAGCGGCACAGAGTGCGTACACGCGCTCCGCGGCGTGAGCCTGCGCTTTCGCGACAATGAATTTGTCTCCATTCTCGGTCCGTCCGGCTGCGGCAAGACGACGCTTCTGAACATCATCGGCGGTCTGGACCGCTACACGGCGGGCGACCTGCTCATCAACGGCGTCTCCACAAAGCAGTACCGCGACCGGGACTGGGACGCCTACCGCAACCACACCATCGGCTTTGTCTTTCAGAGCTACAATCTCATCCCGCACCAGAGCGTGCTGGCAAACGTCGAGCTGGCTCTGACGCTCTCCGGCGTTTCCCGCAAGGAGCGCCGTGCCCGCGCCATTGCCGTGCTGGAGAAGGTCGGCCTCGGCGATCAGCTGCACAAGCGGCCAAACCAGATGTCCGGCGGCCAGATGCAGCGCGTCGCCATCGCCCGCGCCCTCATCAACGACCCGGACATTCTGCTGGCGGACGAGCCGACCGGCGCGCTGGACTCCGAGACGAGCGTACAGGTCATGGAAATTCTCAAGGAGGTCGCGCGCGACCGCCTCGTCATCATGGTCACGCACAATCCGGAGCTGGCCGAGCGCTATTCCACCCGCATCATCCGCCTGCTGGACGGCAGTGTCGTGGATGACACGCAGCCCTGCACGGCAGACGAACCGCAGGCCCCGCGCCCGGCCCGCACGGGCAGGACGTCCATGTCGTTCCTGACGGCGCTGTCGCTGAGCCTTCACAACCTGATGACGAAGAAGGCCCGCACGATCCTCATTGCCTTCGCGGGCTCCATCGGCATCATCGGCATCGCGCTCATTCTGTCGCTCTCGAGCGGCGTGCAGTCGCTCATCGACCGCATGGAGCGCGAGACGCTCTCGTCCTATCCCCTGACGATCCAGAAAAACACCGTGGACTTTTCGTCCATGATGAACATGCAGGCCGATGTCGAGCAGACCACGGATGAGCAGGACCCCGATCGGCTTTATTCCGTCAGCGTCATGGGGAGCATGATGGACTCCATGATCCAGGGCTCCAAGACGAACAACCTGGCCGACTTCAAGGCATGGCTCGACTCCGGCGAGAGCGGCATGGAGGAGCTGACAACGGACATCACCTATACCTACTCCACGCCCCTGACGATCTACCGCACGGACAACGGCCTGCAGAAGGTCAATCCCAGCACGCTGTTCTCCGACCTCGGCGTCATACCCGCCGATACCTCCGGCACACTGCTTGGCCAGAGCATGCAGATGGACGTCTGGACGCAGCTCACGGGCAACGAAGACCTGCTGAAGGCGCAGTATGACGTCGTCGCGGGCCGCCTGCCGGAGCAGTACAACGAGGTCGTGCTCCTTGTGAACGAGGACAACCGCATCACGGACTACACGCTCTATACGCTCGGCCTGCTCAATGCGCAGGCCCTGCAGGACGCCGTGGAGGCCGCGGCCCGCGGTGAGGATGTCAGCATCGACACCGAGGTGCACAGCTATTCCTATGACGACATTCTGGCGCTGCGCTTCCGTCTGCTGACAAACACGGACTGCTTCGTCCGGCAGGACGGACAGTGGGTGGATAAGTCGGACGACGAAGCCTATCTTCTGAATGTGCTGAACAGCTCAGACGAAATCGCCGTTGTCGGCATTCTCCGCCCTGCCGAGGGCGCAACGACCGGCAGCGGCCAGAGCGGCGTGATCGGCTACCGCGCCGACCTGATGACACATCTGCTGGACAAGGTCACCAGCGCGGAGATTGTCCGCGAGCAGCAGGCGGACCCCACAGTGGACGTTTTCACCGGTCTTCCCTTTGAGCAGGAGGAGCTGAAGGACGCCTACACCATGGAGGAGCTGCAGGCCTATGCCGCGCAGCTGCCCGCAGAGGCACAGCAGGAGCTCATGGGCTATGTCAGCTCCATGCAGGCCGCCGGGATGGACGACGGCACGATCGCCACGCAGCTCATGCGCGCCGCGCTCTCGCAGTCCGATGGCGCGACCTACACCGGCAACCTCAAGCGCCTCGGCGTCTCCGACCCGGACGATCCAGAGGCCATCAACCTCTTCCCGAAGGATTTCGAGGCAAAGGACCGGATCGCCGACCGCATCGCGGAATACAACAAATCTCTGCCCGAGGACGCGCAGCTGGCCTACACGGACTATATCGGCCTGATGATCTCGTCCATCACGACGATCATCAACGCCATCAGCTACATTCTCATTGCCTTCGTCGCCGTGTCGCTCGTCGTCTCGTCAATTATGATCGGCATCATCACCTATATCTCCGTGCTGGAGCGGACACGCGAGATCGGCGTTCTGCGCTCCATCGGCGCTTCCCGCCGCGACATCTCCCGCGTCTTCAACGCCGAGACGTTGACCATCGGCTTTGCAGCGGGCTCCATCGGCATCGGCATCACACTGCTGCTCATTCTGCCGCTCAATGCGATCATCCACCATCTGAGCGGTCTGAGCGGCGTGGCCGCCCTCCCGGCCGGGGCCGCTGTTATCCTCGTGGCGATCAGTATGCTGCTGACATTCCTCGCGGGCCTCATCCCGTCGCGCATTGCCGCGAAAAAGGACCCCGTCATCGCCCTGCGGAGCGAATAATCAATATACGAAAGGCAGGCTGCGCGGCATAAAAACCACGCAGCCTGCTTTATTTTCACTTTTGGGCATATTTTGAGACACGGCTGGATTTACCGCGTGATCAGTGCAGCATACCAGTGATCCGCCAGACGGCAGACAGCTTCGCCGTAACCGATTTTCCCCTCGTCTGCATCGTCCGCCCGCCAGTACACAATGGTTGGGTCCCATGAATACTCACTTTCATCTTTGAGATGGAATCGAACTGCCTCCTGCGAGAAGGAGATGGATTCAATATCAACGTTTTCCATCAACGTAAGCGCCGCTTCAGCGATATGCCGCAGCTCCGTATCCGACATTTCGTGCTGCAAATGGATGTGAAGCCCGTCAGCTTCCATAAGCTTGCAGCCGGAATCGCCGCACTCCGTTTCCTGCCCTTCCGCATCTGGCTTGTGGATATAGCCGCTGTTTTCACCAACTGCCGTGACCGCAACATTTTCAAAAGTGCTCTTGTGCCTTTGGAATGCCATGCCGATCTCCTCATTACTATGATAGGTCGTCCCGGAACAGGCGGTGCACAGTTGGAGGAGCATCAACAGCAGGGCAAGAACGAGCTTCTTCATAAAATTTTTTCCTTTCGCAACGCAGTCACTGTGCTGCACAGGAGCCGCTTTCTTTCATCCAGCTCCCGCTGTGAAAGCGTGGGCAGTTCCTCTACGATGCCATCCGGGTATCCGATCAGATGGATATCCGCCGTCCAGCTCAGGAAAATCCGCCACATTTCTTCGCACAGTCCCGGCGTGGAGCGTGTGTGCAGCTCCAGCCCATTGTCAAAAATCACATGCAGCAGATACGCCTCGTCATAGGAAAGCCTTTCCAGCCGGAACGCGTCTCCGGATGCCAGCAGAGCCGCCGCCTTTTGATCGAACTCGCACACGCCATACGGCATATCATCGTTGATCTCAGCCGAGGATGTGTACGCCACGCCGTTCAGCAGGATCGACACGCCCGTATCGATATGAATCTGATACTCCGGCTCATCCTCCGCACGCGAGAGCAGCGTGATTGAGATCATCGCACCCGCTCTGCCGAGGAAACCCAGTGTGCGCCCTATGCCGTTTTGCAGCAGTTCCACTCCGGTCATTTCAGGGCTCCGTCCTCCGCAAAGCAGTCATAGTCCAGCCTGCCATAACGCGCCAGCACATACGGCAGGATCTTGTCGGCATTGCGCACACCGGTCAGGCGGATGACAAACCGGTCTCCCCTGATCCAGCCGGGCACAAACTGCGGATAGAACAGCTTTGACCCGGCGAAGGCATCCTCGCGCAGGACCTTTGCGCCCTTCCGCGTAATGACGAGCACCTGCTCCTTCCCCTGCGTGCGCTGCGGGTGCCTGCTGCGCATCACATCGCCGATCTCGTCCCACTGCGTCGTGCGGTAGCGAATGCCGAGGAACTTGTGCTCGATGCCCTGATCTGTCAGGACATAGTACTTCCCGAGCGCCCAGACGTTCAGCAGCGCCATGCATTCGCACAGCGCGAACACGATGTAGGCCGGCACCGGATAGACGAAAAGGCCCTTCCCCGGGAAAAGCACCAGAGCGCCAGTGAACACGGCAAGCGTCACGACCGCCGGGATCATGTCCGAAAACTTCGATACGCGCATCATTTGCCTCCTTTTGTCCATTTGATTCTGTGTTTCATTATAAGGGAGGCACGGGATGATTGTCAAGATGTTCTCCGCGCTCCCCGGGACAGTCGGCGCTTTTCCGGAAGCTGCCGCGGCTTCCCGCCGCAGCGGCAAAATTGCAAAACAATTGCAAAATTTGATTTTGCAATTTTGAGGCGGCCTGTCGAAAAAAGCCTGAAGGGCCTTCTCGGCAAGCTGCTATATCGTCCATCCTGCGTCGCTTTCTGTAATATAATTTATGGAATAGCCATCCCAGCCATGGATGCAATGGATCAGAGTCGCATTTGCCGCAAGCGCAGCCCGGCAAAGGTCCGACGGACGCATAGAATCAAAGAGATCATGTTCGGAGATTTTCATGATCAGCGAAGCAAGGTCCAGCCTGCCCGCAAAGAATGCAACGGAACCCGCATACTGTGGGAACATCCGGAAGGCTGCCTGCTCCGCGTGCTGCGGGAGCGAAAACAGGCCGATTCGTTTTTCTCTACTGTGTGCGTTAAATTCATAAACACACGCTGCATCAAGCCAGCCATATAAGCGCCTCACAACAGAAGCGAGGGGGAGCCGCTTCTGCAATGCAGACACACTGACAGAGAGCAGACAATATACTGGTGCAATTTGCGGAAGAACATCAACTTTAACTGGTTCTCCTGTTCTGAAGAGAAAAGTCTGACAATCGGCAGATCGATCTTCGACCCCATAGTAGGCGAGGATGGAGGCGTTATTGCGTTCTATTTCCATTTTCATGATTAATCCTTACGATCTTTTCGCATTCATAGCGATACGCTTTCTTCAGCTTCAATTGCTATTCTGTCATGCAACAAAGTTTAGATGGTGTGCCCATAAGTTCTTGCCAACTTATCTGGTGAGTAGGGCGCAAAGCTGATCTCCTGATGGCGTGTTTTCTGTTGTTAATACGATCATCCACGAGATATCCTCGCAAATCAAATATAGTGGTTCAACAGAAAATGCGTTATATCCATCTTCATCTAAAATGCCGACTGGGTACAGTGAGCTTTCACGACCTTCTTTTGTACATAAAATGGAATAGCCGGGTTCTGCTCCCAGGTATAGGGCCGGAAGCGGCTCAGGAAATGCGTACACAAAAGGTGTTTTCTGCAACAACTGCATCATATCACGCTGTGTTATCAAGTTTGCATCAGAAGCGCTGATTGCTTCCCACAGCATTTGATTAGGGCAGCAATTCCAAAGATTCTGAATATCGCGTTGTGAACTAATGCGCGGAAAGAAATGGCTGAGAATCTGCCTACCAGATGTCAAATATTCCATCAGTAATTTCCCTCCAAATATTAATACTCACTCAAGACATGTATAGCACTCCGTCTTCCTGATGCTGTACGATAATGAATATGGTTGTAGGTATGCGTGCTGATTCCACCAGGTGCATGTGCCGGATGGTAACGTCCAATTGTGCCGCCTGCCTCATCAATAAGTTCCCTAGCCTGAGTTCCTGTAGGTACACCACCATTCAGCTCCAATATGTCTCCGCCTTCTGCAACTGTGTTGACATTTTCTTTCCAGGTTTTATCTCCCTTCCATCCTTTTCCGCCAACTCCACGTTCAACTCCACGTTTGCAAGTATTGTGAACCAAAACACCAGAACCGACGTAGTATGTGTGATAGTCCTCAACTTGGAAATTATAGACCTTGACCGGGTTCTCCAGCAGCTCATGCTGAATCTGCTCCGCAACGACGTACTCGCAGTTGACCAGAACGAGAATATCCCCCGCACGGAGTTCACAGGCCTCTGTCCAGCCCTTGACAGGAGAATAGAACGGATGTCCCGGCGTTGCAACGATTTCTTCGCCGTTTGCCCAGATATGAACCAGTTGGTCCGCCTCGTTGATATAGGTTTCGACAACCTTTTTCAGCGAAACATCCCCGGTATCTTCATTCCATGCCCAGACCAGATCGCCAACTTGGATGTCTTCAATAGCTTGATTGCCATTTTCCGTCAACACCAATGTGCCGGCAACAAAGCATTGCCCGCTGGCAATACAATTATCCAGATCAAGCTTGCTTGCATCCTTTGCGGCATCAAGAGAGTCCCCAATGCCGTCTGCGGCTTTCACGGCATCGTAGACATCGTCAGCATTATCCAGCGCCCTCGCTGTGTCGTGGACGTCATCAATGACGTCTGCAACATCTGCAACAGCACCTGCGGCTTTGGTTAGTTCTCCGACACCGGTAACAAACGGAACGAGGTCAACAACATCGCCGACCAGTCCGGCCCAGGCCCAGGGGTCAGACGGATTCTGGATGACATCCGCAATACTGAAGCCCAGAGAAACGATATCAAAAACCGTATCCCAGAACTCGCCATCGGCATCGGTGCGGTTTACGGGATCATTTCCGCAGTAGGCAAAGGTGTTGTAGCCAAGGTAGCTCTGGCCGGTAGAGGCGTAGCTGTCCGCATTGATGAAGCGGCAGATCTCCGGGTCGTAATACCGGGACTGGAGGTAATAGAATCCTGTCTCGGAATCGTGGTAATAGCCGCGATACTGCAAGGGATTGACCGCAGCCATTTCGCCGGTTGCGGCTCAGGCTTCATCCGGGATCATCATAGCATAGTCCATCGAGCAAGTCAAATACATTGGACGCTCCGAGCTTACAAAACTGTCCATGTACAGCAAAAATCCCGCCGATCGTGATCGATCAGCAGGATTTTTTGGTCGGAGTGTCGGGATTCGAACCCGAGGCCTCTTGGTCCCGAACCAAGCGCGATACCAAACTTCGCCACACCCCGAAAGCATGAATATTATACGCACATTTTCCCCATTTGTCAAGACCCAAAGTATAATTTCCGGAAAACTTCATATAATTTTCTGGAAAGGGGGCGTGGCCATGCTGCAGCGTATGCGAAGAAACGTTCGGATCTGCCTGCTTCTGGTCTGCGCCGCGCTGGCGCTCAAGCTGTTCCTGCCGGAGGCAGGACGGCGCATCGGAGCATGGATCTCCGGCGAGCCGGGCAATGAGATCAGCCGCGCCGTTTCCGGCCTGCTCGGCACGCTGTCGGGCGGCGGCAGCCTCGGAGAGGCCGTGGAGGTGTTCTGTGAAAATCTCGAAGCTTCCGCTCCGGATTGAGCCGGGGCTCGTCGCGCTGCTGTGCGCGTGGTTCTATTTCGACCCCGCCGGGACCTTCCTCCCCTTCGTCTGCGCGGCCGCGCTGCATGAGGCCGGGCATCTGGCCATGCTGCTCTGGCTGCGGCAGCCGGTACATAGTCTCTGCCTCGGCCTGCAGGGCGCGGTGCTGCGGACGGGGCCGCTGCGCTACCGGGACGAGCTGCTCGCCGCCGCGGCCGGGCCGGCGATGAATCTGGCCCTGCTGCTGGCCTTCTCGCGCACGCTGCCGCGCTTTGCGCTGGTCAATTTCTGCCTGCTGGCCTATAACCTGCTCCCCTTCTACCCGCTCGACGGCGGACGGCTGCTGCGCGCCGTGCTGCGGACGCTGCTGCCGCTGCGTGCAGCGGTCTGGGCCGAGCGCGGCGTCTGCCTCCTCTGCGGCGCGCTCCTGTTGGCATGCGCCGGATATCTGACGCTCTGCTGGCACGCCGGGCCATGGCCTCTGCTGGTGTGCCTGCTGCTTGGGCTGCGCTGCTGCCGGAACGAGGAAATTTGACAGATTTATCTTGACAAATAGCGCGCGGCATGGTAGAATAATCGAGCTTAATGATTCGGAGAGATGTCCGAGCGGTTTAAGGAGCCGGTCTTGAAAACCGGTGACGCAGCAATGCGCCGTGGGTTCGAATCCCACTCTCTCCGCCAGATTCTCCTCTCTGCATTCGACCTGGAGTGATACCCAAGAGGCCGAAGGGGCTCCCCTGCTAAGGGAGTAGGCGTGTAAAAAGCGCGCGAGAGTTCAAATCTCTCTCACTCCGCCAAGAAAGACGCACTTGCTTTCGCAAGTGCGTTTTTCAGTGAAATCCACCTTTCAGGCGGGTGAAATACCGCTCCGCGGTGTGATATACGCCTCCGGCGTGTGAAATCGCTGCGGCCGTGGATGGATTTCATATCACTTTCTGCGAAGCGGAAAAAATCACAAACGCGCCAGCGTTTCTTTCACATTTTGCGTCAGCTAAGTATTTCACCTCTCCTTATCGATCCTGCCAAATCGCCCGGCAGGATTTTTTCATTTTACCCATTCTTCAATATAGGGAGGCGCGATCCATGGAGATCAGGCAGCTTGACCCGGCGGTCTATGCCGGGCGGAAATTCACGGCCCGCTACCGGACAAAAGGCTATTATGACATCTGCGCCGCAGAGGACGGCTTCCGGCTCCGCTACGTCCCGCTCGGAGCGCCGATGGAGAAGTCCTTTGACGACGAATTCTTCGGCGAATGGCTCGAAGAGCCGGTGGCATTCGGCGCCTTCGAGGGCGAACGGCTGCTCGGCTATGTGGAAGGTGCGCCGGAAGGCTGGAACAACCGGTACCGCATCAGCAACATCTGCATTTTTGAGGAGAACGCACGCGGCAAGGGACTCGGCACGCTCCTGATGCAGGCCATCCAGAGAGCAGCAGAGGCCGCAGGCGCACGGATGATCGTTCTGGAGACGCAGACCTGCAACGAAAACGCGATCGCGTTTTACAAGCGGAACGGCTTCTCGATCATCGGGTTCGACCTGTATTCCTACTCCAACGACGACCCGGAGCGCCATGAGGTCCGCATAGAAATGGGAAAGAAGCTGAAATAGGAGCCGAAAGATGAACGAAGCGGAAATTCTTGACTATCTGACCACGCAGGGCATCGACTATGAATATCAGCGTCATCCCGCCGTGCTGACCATGGACGAAGCCGAACGGCTTGCCCTCCCCCACCCGGAATGCGAGGCACGGAATCTGTTTGTGCGCGAGAGCCGGACGCACCGGTATTTCCTGCTGACGGCGCATGCGCGCGTGGACCTGAAAGCATTCTCGCGCCAGCAGGGGCTGCGCTCCCTGTCCTTTGCCTCGGCGGACGAGCTGCGCGAGATCCTGCGGCTGGAGACGGGAGCCGTCACGCCGCTGGCCCTGCTGAACGCGCCCGATGTCACGCTCTATCTGGACGAAGCTCTGCTGGGCAGCCGCATCGCGGTCCACCCGAACACCAACACCGCCACGGTGTGGCTGCAGACGGCCGATCTTGTCAACCTGCTTCGCACACAATGCGTGCCTGTGGTGGCCGTCCCCTTCCCCTGTCTGGCCTGATACATCCCCTATACTTAGGAAACGCCGGAGCGCAGCAAGCTGCGCCCCGGCGTTTTTTGCGTATTGTTGACTTAGAAAATGCCCTGCTCCATCATGGCATTGGCGACCTTCTGGAAGCCCGCGATGTTCGCACCGGCGACCAGGTTGTAGCCCAGGCCATACTCCTCAGCGGCCTCAGCGGAGACCTTGTGGATGTTGACCATCATCTTATGGAGCTGTGCATCGACCTCTTCCGCCGTCCAGACGAGACGCTCGGAGTTCTGGCTCATTTCCAGAGCAGAGACGCCGACGCCGCCTGCGTTGACAGCCTTGGACGGAGCAACGACCATGTTCTTCTGGCTCATCAGATAGTACAGGGCGTCGTTCGTCGTGGGCATGTTGGCGACTTCGATGTAATACTTCACGCCGTTGGCGACGATCTTCTGGGCAGACTCCATGTTGACGTCGTTCTGCATGGCAGACGGCATGATCACGTCGGCCTTGACGCCCCACGGCTTCTCGCCGGGGAAGAACGGGACACCGAACTTGTCGGCATAGTCCTGCACGCGGTTGCGGCCGGAGGCGCGCATCTCGAGCAGGTAGTTGACCTTCTCCTCGCTGGAGGAGACGCCTTCTTCATCATAGATGTAGCCGTCAGGACCGGACAGAGTAACGACCTTCGCGCCCAGATGCAGGGCCTTCTTGCAGATGCCCCACGTCACGTTGCCGAAGCCGGCGCAGGCGATGGTCTTACCCTGGATCTCTTCGCCCTCGTGCTTGAGGACTTCCTGCAGATAATACATGGCGCCGTAGCCGGTCGCCTCCGGACGGGTCAGGCTGCCGCCGTAGCTGAAGCCCTTGCCGGTGAGGACGCCGTTCTCGAACGTGCCCTTCAGGCGGCGATACTGGCCGAACAGGTAGCCGATCTCGCGGCCGCCAACGCCCATATCACCGGCGGGAACGTCGATGTCCGGCCCGATGTAGCGGTACAGAGCCGTCATATAGCTCTGGCAGAAACGCATGACTTCGGCATCGGACTTGCCGGCCGGGTCAAAGTCGGAACCGCCCTTGCCGCCGCCGATGGGAAGGCCAGTCAGGGAGTTCTTGAAGATCTGCTCAAAGCCGAGGAACTTGATGATGCCGGGATAAACGTTCTTCTGGAAGCGCAGGCCGCCCTTGTACGGACCGATCGCGCCGTTGAACTGGCAGCGATAGCCGATGTTGGTGTGATATGCGCCATTGTCGTCCATCCAGACCACGCGGAAGGTAAACATACGCTCCGGCTCGACAATGCGGCCCAGCAGATCGGCCTTCTCATACTCGGGATGCTTATCAATCACAGGGGAAAGCGAGGAGAGCACTTCCTCAACGGTCTGAACAAATTCGGGCTCATTGCCGTGCTTCTGGCGAACGGATTCGATGACGCGCTCAACATAGGCATTCATGTGCATTCATACTCCCTTAATTATTGAAATTTAACGGGCTTCCTGCCCGGGGGTCACAGATTATCGATGATGGAGACGATCTCCATGCCGATGCGCTTCTGCGCTTCCTTCGTGGCAGCGCCGATGTGTGGCGTGCAGGAGACGTTCGGATGGTTCAGCAGGGCCTCGTTCTTCGCTGGCTCCTCGGCATAGACATCCAGACCGGCGCCGCGGATCTTGCCGGAGTTCAGGCCCTCCAGCAGGGCCTCCTCATCGACATTGTTGCCGCGGGACGTGTTGACAAAGATGACGCCGTCCTTCATCTTGGCGATGTTCTCGCGGTTGATGAGGGGCTTGCCGTCAATGGCGGGCGTGTGCAGCGAAATAAAGTCAGACTGCGCCAGCAGCTCGTCCATCGTGACATAGTGCATGGTCTCGCACTCGATGCCTTCGACATGGTAGATATCATAGGCAACGACATTCATGCCGAGGCCCTGCGCCATGCGGCCCAGCGCCTGACCGATACGGCCGTAGCCAATGACGCCAAGGGTCTTGCCGCCCAGCTCGACGCCCTTGCCATAGGCCTTCTTCTCCCACTTGCCCTCGCGCATGGTGTGACCGGCGATGGACACAAAGCGTGCACAGGAGAGCATATGGGCCAGCGCCAGCTCCGCAACGGAGTTGGAGGAGGCACGCGGGGTATTCTTCACGGCGATGCCGTTTGCCTCGGCATAGGCCACGTCGATGTTGTCGACGCCGACGCCGCCGCGGATGATGAGCTTCAGGCGGGAGCCCTTCGCAGCATCGATGTGATTGGCGCGCACCTTGGTGGCAGAGCGGACGACCACGACGTCAAAGTCGCGGATGGCCTCGCCCAGCTCCTCGGGCGCGTAGAACTGCTCGACCACTTCGTGGCCCTTCGCGCGCAGGGTCTCCAGCGCGGTCTTATCCATTCCATCAGTAACGAGAATACGCATGGCAGGTTCTCCTTTCAAAGCGGCCGATCAGTGCTCGGCTTCAAATTTCTTCAGGCATTCCACGAGGGCCTCCACGCCTTCCTTCGGCATGGCGTTGTAGGTTGAGGCACGCAGGCCGCCGACGGACTTATGGCCCTTGAGGTTCTCAAATCCGGCTGCCTTGGTGTAGGCAACGACCTCAGCATCGAGGTCCTTATCGCCGGTGACGAACGGGATGTTCATCAGGCTGCGGAACTCGGGATCGACAGCGCCGCGGAACATCTTGGAGGAATCGAGGAAGTCATACATGACCTTTGCCTTCTCCTCATTGATGCGCTGCATGGCAGTCAGGCCACCGAGGCTCTTGAGGTACTTGAAGACCTTGCCGCAGACATAGATGGCCCAGCAGTTCGGCGTGTTATACATGGAGCCCGCGTCCGCATGGGTCTTGTACATCATGTAGATCGGCGTCTTGGGATCGAGGTCCTCGCGGATCAGATCCTCGCGGATGATGGCGATGACCATACCGGCGGGGCCGACGTTCTTCTGGACACCGGCATAGATCATGCCGTAGTCCGAAACATTGCACGGCTTGGACAGGAACATAGAGGACTGGTCAGAGACCAGGGGCTTGCCCTTCGTGTCCGGCAGCTTCTGCCACGTCGTGCCGTGGATAGTCTCGTTCTCGCAGATATAGACATAATCCGTATCCTCTTCGACCGGCAGATCGGAGCAGTCGGGAATGTAAGCATAGTTGCGATCCTTGGAGGAAGCGGCGACATTGATCTCGCCGTATTTCTTCGCCTCGGCAATGGCCTTCTTGGACCATGCGCCGGTTTCGATATAGATCGCCTTGCCATTCTTCATCAGATTCATCGGGATCATGGCAAACTGCAGCGTTGCGCCGCCCTGAATGAAGAGAACCTTATAGTTATCGGGGATCCCCATCAAATCACGCAGATCCTGCTCGGCCTCGTCGATGATGGTCTGGAAAACCTTCGAACGGTGCGACATCTCCATAACGCCCATACCGGCGCCGCGGTAGTTCAGCAGCTCGTCGCGGATCTCTTCCAACACCGGAACAGGCATGGTCGCGGGACCGGCGGAGAAATTATAAGTACGGTTGTACATCGTGGTACCTCCTGTCATTGCTCGGGCGTGCCCGGCTGTCCTAAGTATACGCCATGCAATGAAAATAATCAACCATAATTATCAAAAATTTATGTTCGGAATACCAATTTTTTTCAGGTTTTCACCAAAATCAGCAGTTTATACAATGTGTCTTGTGAAAAACTGTGCACAACGACGTAGCGTTAATCGCCGAAACGCTGACATAGAAAAACCGCTGCAGGATGTCTTGCATTCTGCAGCGGTAGACCGGTATTCTCTTACACCAGCTCGATGATGGCCATCTCGGCAGCGTCGCCGCGGCGAACGCCGATACGGGTCACTCTCGTGTAGCCGCCATTGCGGTCGGCATACTTCGGAGCGAGTTCCTTGAAGACCTTGTGCGCGACATCTTCCTTCGTGATGAAGGCCAGAGCCTGACGGTAGGCGGCGAGGTCGCCCTTCTTACCAAGGGTGATCATCTTCTCCGCGACCGGCTGGACTTCCTTCGCACGGCAGAAGGTCGTCTCGAGCTTGCCGTTCTCCAGCAGATCGGTGGTCAGCTGGCGGAGCATCGCCTTGCGCTGATCGCTCGTTCTGCCGAGCTTACGGGTTCCAAACATTCGTATTTCCTCCTTTTAAAAGGTAAAGACAGCGGATCGGTCGGGCCGATTCCTTAGCTATTTGTGGTAGGCGTTTCCTCCGTCGCGAGCGACAGGCCCATCATGGCCAGCTTGTTCTGCACCTCGTCGAGCGACTTCTTGCCCATATTGCGGACCTTCATCATCTCTTCCGGCGTTCTGGAGATCAGATCGCGGACGGTGTTGATGTTGGCACGCTTCAGGCAGTTGAAGCTGCGGACGGACAGGTCAAGCTCTTCGATGGTGAGCTTCAGAGCGGTCGGCTCGGTGGAAACATCCTTTTCACGAACGATCGACTGGCTGGCGACCGTCTCGGAGAGATCGGTGAACAGGGCCAGATGCTCCGTCAGGATCTTGGCGGCAATGGACACGGCGTCCTTAGCCGTCGTGGTGGAATCCGTCCAGACCTCCAGCGTCAGCTTGTCGAAATCGGTCATGTTGCCGACACGCGTATTCTCGACCGTATAATTGACCTTATACACCGGGGAATACAGCGAGTCGACCGGGATCACACCAATGGGCGTCTGCGGCGTCTTGTTCCGATCAGCCGGAACATAGCCGCGGCCGCGGCTCATGGTGATCTCCATGTTCAGCATGGCATCGGGTCCGAGCGAGCAGATGTGCAGATCCTTATTCAGGATCTCCACATCGTCGTCGGTCTTGATGTCGCCGGCCGTGACTTCGCACTCGCCGGAGGCATCAATATAAACCGTCTTCACGCCGTCACAATTCATCTTAAAGATGATGCGCTTGATGTTCAGGACGATCTCAGTGACATCCTCCTTCACACCGGGGATTGTGGAAAACTCATGCTGGACGCCCGCGATCTTGATGGAGGTCGCAGCGGTACCAGGCAGAGAGGAAAGCAGAATCCTTCTCAGTGAGTTGCCCAGAGTCGTACCGTAGCCCCGCTCGAGCGGTTCCACGATAAAAATGCCATGGGCGGGATCTTCCGGAGAGTCGATGCACTCAATACGCGGCTTGTCAATTTCTACCATATAACAGATACCCTCCTTATGAATCTGCAAAACACAGGTTTTGCGGCGTAATCCAGCTTACCAATAAACGAGGGTGCAGCGTTACTTGGAGTACAGCTCGACGATGAGATGCTCGGCGATTTCGAAGTCGATATCATCTCTGGCCGGAAGCGCAAGGACCTTGCCGGACAGCGTGTTCTTGTCGCGGTCAAGCCACTTCGGGGCGGCGACGAAAGCGTCGTCTTCCTTCAGCTTCTTGAAGCGGTTGTTGGAGCAGCTCTTCTCGCAGACAGCGATGACGTCGCCCGTCTTCACGAGGTAGGACGGGATGTTGACGCGCTTGCCATTCACGGTGTAGTGGCCATGGTTCACGAGCTGACGGGCCTCGCGGCGGGTCGCGGCAAAGCCAAGGCGATAGATCACGTTGTCGAGACGGCGCTCGATGAGGCTCAGAAGGACCTCACCGGTGTTGCCCTCAGCGCGGGCAGCCTTCTCATAATACATCCGGAACTGCTTCTCCAGGATGCCGTAAACAAACTTGACCTTCTGCTTCTCGGTGAGCTGCAGAGCATATTCGGACTTCTTAGCTCTTCTCTGACCGCCGGGATTCTTATTGGAAGTCTTGGAATAACCCATGACGGCAGGAGAAACGCCAAGCGTTCTGCAACGCTTCAGAACGGGCTGAGTATTTTTCGCCATTCTATGATTTCCTCCTTAACGAATTAGACGCGACGTCTCTTGGGCGGACGGCAGCCATTGTGGGGAATGGGGGTGACGTCCTTGATCATGACGACTTCCAGTCCGGCGGACTGCAGGGCGCGGATGGCGGCCTCACGTCCCTGACCGGGACCCTTGACGTAAACCTCCACCGTCTTGAGGCCGTGCTCCATGGCTGCCTTGGCGGCAGTCTCGGCGGCCATCTGGGCGGCGAAGGGGGTGGATTTCTTGGAACCACGGAAGCCCAGACCGCCGGAGGAGGCCCAGGACAGGGCGTTGCCATTCAGGTCGGTAATGGTCACCATGGTGTTATTGAAGGAAGAGCGGATATGCGCAGCGCCCTTCTCCACATTCTTGCGCTCTCTGCGGCGCTTCACAACTTTCTTTGCGTTTACTTTGGCCATAACATATCCCTCCTTTACTTCTTCTTATTGGCGATGGTCTTCTTCGGGCCCTTCCGGGTGCGGGCGTTGGTCTTGGTCCGCTGGCCATGCACAGGCAGGCCGCGGCGATGCCGCACACCCCGGTAGCAGCCAATCTCGGTGAGCCGCTTGATGTTCATTGCAACCTCACGGCGGAGATCACCCTCGATGGTGTAGTGATGGTCAATCACTTCACGCAGGGCGGCCTCCTGGTCCTCGGTCAGGTTCTTCACACGGGTGTCGGGATCGATGCCGGCCTTTGCCAGGATCTCCTTGGCGCTGGTGCGTCCAATGCCGTAGATATACGTGAGACCAATTTCAATTCTTTTTTCGCGGGGCAGGTCAATACCAGCAATACGTGCCATATTCTTCAAGCACCTCCTATCAGCCTTGTCTCTGCTTGTGTTTGGGGTTCTCGCAAATTACCATAACGCGACCCTTGCGCTTAATGATTTTGCACTTCTCGCACATGGGTTTAACGGACGGTCTTACCTTCATACTGTTTAACCTCCATTTAAGAGCAAATCTCTTATTGTAATTACTTGCTTCTCCAAGTGATCCGGCCCTGGGTCAGATCATAGGGAGACATCTGAACAGTTACCTTGTCACCGGGCAAGATCTTGATAAAGTTCATTCTGAGCTTGCCGGAAATATGTGCCAGAATGGTGTGCCCGTTGCCAATGTCAACGGTAAACATTGCATTCGGCAGCGCATCGACAACGATGCCCTCAAGTTCGATTACGTCGTCTTTTGCCAAGTTAAAACCTCCCTTGGTTTTGACTGTTGATTTCCTGGCTGAACGCAGCCAGGTCCCTTCGTAACTCGCTGTTGAGCACTTTCTCGCCGGAAGCGATCTTCCTGGCGATTCTGGATTCAGTTCGAGGGACCTTCCGGACATGTTTCAGCTTCTTGCGTTTGGGGCATTCCAGCCTCCGCTCCCTGCCGTTGGCCACCAGGACGTACGCACCGTCTGTTTCCATGACATAAAACAGCTTTCCCTGGTCCCTGCCGGCTACGGAGAGGACTATGTCCGATTTACCAATTTCCATACTACAGCCCCTCGGTGACGGTGAGAATTTCCGGCTCGCCGTCGGTAATGAGCACAGTATTTTCGTAATGGGCCGAGAGAGAGCCGTCGGCCGTGACCGTAGTCCACTTGTCCTTGAGAACCATAACGTCATAGGCGCCTTGGTTCACCATAGGCTCAATGGCCAGAGTCATGCCCTTCAGCATTCTGGGTCCATGCCCGGGCGCGCCGAAGTTGCGCACCTCAGGCTCTTCATGCAGCTGCGCGCCAACGCCGTGACCTACGAAGTCGCGCACCACAGAATAACCGTTAGACTCCACATACGTCTGGATGGCATGGGAGATATCAGAGATCCGATTTCCCTGTTTTGCGAATTTTAAGCCCTGGAAAAAGCTCTGGCGGGTGACGTCAATGAGCCTTTGCGCTTCCGGCGAAATTTTCCCACAGGGATAAGTCGCAGCACAGTCTCCATGGAAGCCCCGGAAATAGGCGCCTACGTCAACCGAGACAATGTCCCCCTCCTGGAGGACCCGGTCCCCGGGAATCCCATGGATCACCGTGTTGTTGACGGAAATGCAGGCGCTGGCGGGGAATCCGCCATAATGCAGGAACGACGGCCTGGCGCCCTGCTGCACGATAAAATCGTGTACGGCCTTGTCAATTTGCCTGGTGGTGACGCCGGGTCTTACCATTTCCCCTGCCAAGGCACGGGCTGCCGCGGTAATTTTACAGGCCTGGCGCATCGCCTCAAGCTCATGTTCATTTTTGATAGAGATCATGTTACGCACCTATCGCCCCGAGAATCGCGCGGTTCGCGTCCTCGATGGGCTGATTCCCCTCCACAAGCCGGAGCTTGCCAAGCTTCTGATAGAAGTCCTTGAGCGCCTCGGTCTGCTGGTGATACACGGCCAGGCGGCGGCGTACCGTCTCCGGTGTGTCGTCCTGGCGGACCATCAGCTCACCCCCGCACAAATCGCAGGTGCCTTCCGTCTTGGGCGGATTGGCGGCGATGTGGTAGGAAGCGCCACAGGCGCTGCATACCCGGCGGCCCGACATCCGGGTCTCAATCACCGCATCTTCAATTTCAATGGATATCACATGGTCGATCCGGACCCCCAGCGCCTCCAGGCCCTGGGCCTGGGCAATGGTCCGGGGCACGCCGTCCAGAATGAATCCGCCGGCGCAGTCCGGGCAGGACACCCGGTCCCGCACGATGGCAAGAATGACATCGTCGGGGACCAGGAGTCCATTGTCCATGTAATGTTTGACCTTTCGGCCGGTTTCCGTCTCGTTCCGCATTGCCTCCCGGAGCATGTTACCGGTGGAGACGGCGGGTATGCCCAGCTTCTCCGTGAGCAATTCCGCCTGGGTCCCCTTGCCGGCGCCGGGAGCTCCCAATAAAATCAGGTTCATGCGTCGCCTCCCGTTATTCCAGGAAGCCCTTGTAGTGACGCATGAGCATCTGGGCCTCCAGGGCCTGGACGGTCTCAAGGGCAACACCGACAACGATGATGACGGACGTGCCGCCGATGCCCAACGCCTGCACACCGGAGATGGTATTGCCGGCAATGATGGGCAGCAGGGCCACAATGGCCAGATAAATGGCGCCAAAGAAGGTAATCTTGTGGATCACCTTGGCAATGAAGTCCGCGGTGGGCTTACCCGGGCGGAAGCCAGGGATGAAGCCGCCGTTCTTCTTCAGGTTATTGGCAATCTCCATAGGATCATACTGAACAGCGGCGTAGAAATAGGCAAAGCCGATGATCAGGATGAAGTACAGGAACGCGTAGAACCAGCTGTCCGAGTCAAAGATTGCCCGCAGGGTGCCCCAGAAGCCCACGCCCTTCTGCACACTGGTGAAGGCAAAAATGGTGGCGGGCAGGGAAGCAATGGACTGGGCGAAGATGACAGGCATCACGCCGGACATGTTCACCTTAATGGGCAGGTTGGTGTTCTGGCCGCCATAGACCTTCCGGCCCACCACCCGCTTGGCGTACTGGATGGGAATCCGGCGCTCGGCGTCGTTGATGAAGACAATCAGCAGCACCAGAGCGGCCACGCCCACCAGGGTGATGGTGGCGCCCCACCACTTCATCGCACCGGAGGACAGGTTGGTCACCAGGCTGATGACGTTGTCGGGAATCCGGGAAATGATGTTGGCGAACAGAATCATGGAAATGCCGTTGCCAATGCCGAACTCGGTGATCTGCTCACCCAGCCACATGACCAGGGCGGAGCCGGCAGTGAAGGCCAGGACGATGACCACATAGCTCAGGAAGTTGGCATCAGCAGAGAGGATGTTGTAGTTGTTGAGCATGATGGTGTAAGCCACGCCCATAAGCAGCCCCAGGCCCACAGTGGTGTACCGGGTAATCCGCTCCAGCTTCTTCTTACCAACCTCGCCCTCCTCCTTCGCCATCCGCTCCAAAGCGGGAATGGCGATGGTGAGCAGCTGGATGATGATGGATGCGTTGATATAGGGCTGAATGGACAGGGCCAGGATGGTCGCCTCAGAGAAGGCGGAGCCGGACAGGGTGTTGTAGAAGCCCAGGACCGTATTGGACAGGGTCTGGTCAAAGAAGGTCCGCAGGGCCTCCACATCCACATAGGGAACCGGAATCCGGTTGCCGATCCGGTAAATGAACAGGATCAGCAGAGTGAACATGAGCTTTTTCCTCAGTTCAGGAATTTTCCAAGCGTTGCGGATTGTGGTAATCACTTATACCACCTCGGCCTTTCCACCTGCCTGCTCAATCTTTGCCTTGGCAGATTCGGAGAACGCAGCGGCCTTAACGGTGAGCTTTTTGGTGAGCTCCCCTCTGGCCAGCACCTTCAGGCCGTATTTGCAGTCGGAGACGATGCCCTTTTCCAGGAGGGCAGCGGCGTCCACCACGGCGCCGTTCTCAAAAATCTCCAACTCGGAGACATTCACAGCAGTCAGGGGCTTGGCAAAGATGTTGTTGAAGCCCCGCTTCGGCACGCGCCGGGCCAGAGGCATCTGGCCGCCTTCAAAGCCGATGCGAACCTTGCCGCCGCTGCGGGCCTTCTGGCCCTTGTGACCCCGGCCGGCGGTCTTACCGTTACCGGTACCGGTACCGCGGCCCTTCCGCTTGCCCACCTGGGTGGAGCCGGCCACAGGAGAAAGTTCAGAAAGTTTCATTTCGCTCCTCCTTATTCTACTTCGGTGACCTGAAGCAGATAGCCGATTTTTGCGATCTTGCCGCGGGTCTGGGTGTTGTCCGGCTGAATCGTGGTCTGGCCGATCTTCCGAAGGCCCAGGGATTCCGCCGTAGCGATGTGCTTTTCAAGCCGGCCGTTCAGGCTCTTAACCAGCGTGATTTTCAAATTAGCCATGTTAATTGCCTCCTTAACCAACGATTTCTTCTACGCTCTTGCCCCGAATGGCGGCGACCTGCTCGGGACCCCGGAGGGATTCCAGGCCCTGCATGGTGGCCTTTACCACGTTCTGGGGGTTGTTGGAGCGCAGGCACTTAGCGCAAATGTTCCGGATGCCGACTGCTTCCATGACAGCGCGGACAGCGCCGCCGGCGATGACGCCGGTGCCCTCAGGAGCGGGCTTCAGGAGCACGGAACCGGCGCCGAAGATGCCAATGACCTCATGGGGAATGGTGGAGCCGGCCAAAGTGATCTTAACCATATTCTTCTTGGCATCGGCAATGCCCTTCAAAATGGCCTCGGAAACCTCGGCTGCCTTGCCCAGGCCATAGCCCACGGTGCCCTTGCCGT